>Ga0105053_10000315_pt1 | contig 71544 bp, 71 predicted proteins | sample BON01_FD_78093 | JGI IMG/M metagenome (GOLD analysis project Ga0105053, IMG submission 78093) | Freshwater microbial communities from Lake Bonney liftoff mats and glacier meltwater in Antarctica - BON-01 | ecosystem: Environmental > Aquatic > Freshwater > Ice > Glacier meltwater | place: Lake...
ATTTGACACAACAGAAAACTCTACTCTTGCAAATTTACTAATTTCAGCTTCTACTTTATCTGATTTGCCAACAGAAACAGTTGATTTATCAACAATTACTTTATATTCCGTCATTAGTTTTCCTAGCTGCTCAGCAACACCAATAACATAACTTAAATCAGCACTACCATCCTCACCTTTAGGGATAGATAAATCTAAAAATATAATTTCCGCAAAATCTACATCCTCTTTTAAATCAGTAGTGAATCTTATTCTATTTTCTTTTATGTTTCTTTCGAATATAACATCTAAGTGAGGTTCGTATATCGGAACTTCACCATTACGCATTCTATTGACTTTGTTTTCGTCAATATCTACGCATAATACTTGATTTCCTGTTTCAGCAAAGCATGTGCCGGTTACTAAACCAACATACCCAGTACCTACAACTGCAATTCTCTTCATCCTATTCTGTTACTTATTAATAAATTCTTCAATAGTAACACATATTTTTTCTAATTGTTCTTCCGTCATTTCAGTGTGTATAGGAAGTGAAATAACACATTCAGTTAACTTATCCGTCACTGGAAGAAATGTGTCTGCACTCCCAAATGATTCAAACATCTTTTGACGATGTGCTGGAATTGGATAGTAAATCATTGAAGGCACTTCTCTTTCTGCTAAAAAAGCTCTTAATTCATTCCTGTCTAAGTTTTCTAATTTCAACGTATATTGATGGTAAACATGTGTTGAGTTTAATGCCCTTTTAGGAGTTATAATTTGAGGGTGTTTTTCAAAAAAATTATCGTAATATTCAGCAACTTTATTTCGAGAATTATTATAATTGTCTAATTGTTTTAATTTAATTCTCAATACAGCTGCTTGAATATTATCTAATCTAGAGTTGCATCCCACTAAATCATGGTGGTATTGCTTACTTTGTCCATGATTGGCAATCATTTTAATTTTAACAGCCAATGCAGTATCATTAGTGAATATCGCTCCACCATCACCGAAACAACCGAGATTTTTTGAAGGAAAAAAGGACGTGCAACCAATGTGACCTATTGTGCCAGTTTTTACTGTTTCTCCATTTGATAAAGTGTAATTACATCCGATTGCTTGCGCATTGTCTTCAATTACAAATAGATTATGGCGGTTTGCAATTTCCATTATTTCATTCATTGGAGCTGCTTGACCGTATAAATGAACGGGTACTATTGCTTTCGTTTTTGATGTAATTACGGCTTCAATTTTAGTATAATCAATACAAAATGTTTCAGGATCTACTTCAATAAAGATTGGTTTCAACCCTAGTAAAGCCATTACTTCTGTAGTAGCAATATAAGTAAAAGAAGGAGTGATAATTTCATCGCCAGGTTTTAAATCAAGAGCCATTAAAGCAATTTGAAGTGCATCTGTGCCATTAGCGCACGGGATAACATTTGAAACATTTAAATACGTTTCTAATTCAGATTTAAACCCACTAACTTCTAGTCCATTAATAAATTGTGCACTCTCAATAACATTAAGAATTGCCACATCAACTTCTTTTTTAATATGTTGATATTGCGACACAAGATCGACCATTTGTATTTTGTTCATCCTTTAATATTTACTTTTTAAAGTTTAAATAAGTCTATAAAGATAAATAATTCAATTGAGATTTTTAAATTCTAATACAAGAAATAAATTTTCTAAATTTCACGTATGATTTATTTTTTAATTTTATTCAATAGTTTATTGTTTTTTGTGGGGACCGGATCTTCTCCAAAAGCTCCCCATGGATGACATTTTGATATTCTTTTAACTCCTAAATAAACTCCTTTAATTGGCCCCCAAATATTAATAGCCTCTATCATGTAATTCGAGCAAGTTGGTTTAAACCTGCAGTTCGCAGGGAAGATTGGGCTAATGATCCATTGGTAGATTTTTACAATAAAAACTACAGGAAATCCAATTATTTTTCTTATATTTATCATATACAAATTTAGTTATAATAATTTAGTGTATCTTTTTTCATTATTCTTATTCGATTTATCATATACAAATTTAGTTATAATAATCTAGTGTATCTTTTTTCATTATTCTTATTCGATTTATCATGAGATTTATTTTTATTTTTTTCGCATTATCAACAGCTTGTTTTGGTCAAGTTATTACTTCTTGGGATAGTGAAAAAATTATGGTTAATAGAGGAGGAGACAAGAGTGTTATAGTTGGTTCCAACGCTATCTTTAACGGTGATTGGCACAGTCTTCCGCAGCCAAATTTCTGGAAACAAATTATGCTTTTGTCACCTGATTCTTGCTTGATAAATATTGCTGATACTCGAGTGGTTTTAGAAAAAAAATCTTTTATTGATTGGAAATTACAAACTGAGAATCAAAAAAGTAAATATAAAGATAGTTTAAGAAAGCATTTTAATTTGAAATCGGAAGTTCATATTAATGTGACTTCTGGTAAAAAAGATTTCTATCGATTTGAAGATGTTTACCCAACAATTTCTAAAGGGGTTTCCGTTTTCGAAAGTTACGGAGTCGACCCTTGGTATGCTCAAGCCATTTTATTAATCGAGAGCCCTGGTCAGTTAGTTAAATCTAACGTCGGAGCTTATGGAGCTTTTCAATTAATGCCGAGTGTAGCTAGATCTCAAGGTTTAATTGTCTCAAAAAACGTAGATGAAAGAACAGATTTTGATAAATCGGCGATGGGGTCGGCTCGTTTAATTAGTAGAATTTGTATCCCTGAAGCTAAAAGGATTTTAAATACCTATAATCTAAAATATAACGAGAGTGATTTGTGGTTTAGATTATTTGTGTTACATGTGTATCATGCGGGATCTATGAATGTGAAAGCTGTCGTGGATAAAATTCAACCAAAAGAAGGTAGTCAAGAATTAATACTTAAAATGTGGCAAACTAGTGCGGCTAGTTTTGGAAATAGCTCTCAGAATTATACTCAATTAGCTTTAGCTTCTCAGTTAATTTTAAGTGATATGGTTGTCAATAAATGTGAAAAATATTGCCCTATTGTTAGGTGAGAATTACATTTATAGTTTTTAAGTATTAATTTTTTATTTTTTCAATCTAACACATTTAATGAAAGAAGAATACCTTCACCTGATTTGGAAACAAAAAAGACTGCCATTTCATTTGATGAAATTAATCACAGGTGAGAAGTTTCAAATTTTAAATGTTGGAATTCATAATAATGAAAGCGGTCCAGATTTTTTTTGTGGTGAGGTTGTTATAGATAATTACAATTGGATTGGTAACATTGAGCTTCATGTAAAATCTTCAGATTGGAATTTACATAATCACCAACTAGATAAAGCGTATAATAATGTAATTCTTCATGTTGTTTATGAATACGATAAGCCGATTTATATAAATGGCAGACTTTTACCAACTTTAGTTTTGAAAGAATATTTGGACGTTAAACATTTTGAGAAATATTTAAACTCAACTCTTAAATATTCTGAATTTATGTGCGAAAAGAATACTGTTTATTTAGATTCAATATATTTAGAATCGATGAAGCAGAAGGTAATAATTAATAGAATAGATAGAAAAATTAATTTTATTTCACTCATTCCTAATCTTGATTTTAATCAAGTGTTCTATTTATTTATAGCGAATGCATTTGGAATGAAAGTAAATTCCATTCCTTTTCAAGAATTAGCAAATACTCTAACTTTGAAAATGCTTCATCGAGAAAGAAAAGAGAATTATTGTGTGTTAATTCTTGGCGTAAGTGGATTGCTTGACAAAGACAATCTATTATTTTCAAAATTAGATTTTAATTTTTGGAATTTCACTAAACAGAAATATTCTTTTATTTCAATGGATAAATTTATATGGAAGAAAAAAGGCCTTAGACCATCAGGGTTTCCTGAAAAACGATTATTACAGTTTTCTAAATTTGTAGAAAATTTTAACTTTAACACCTGTTTCACGGATTCTACCTCTAAAGAAATTCTAGTTTTTTTAAAGTCTGTTTTTCATAAAATAAACTCAGATAGCTGTAATCTTAAATTTTCAAAAGGAACTATAGAATTGATTATAACGAATGGATTTATACCTTTTATTTGGTGGTTGGGGAACTATAAGAATGATTTTGAACTAAAAGAAAAATCGATTGAAATTTTAAGTTTAATGAATTCAGAATCAAATGCTACAATTCTTAAATGGACAAAAATAGGCGTGAAAAATGAAAATGCTTATGACTCTCAAGCTTTATTAGAAATTTATAACCATTTTTGTTCCAAAAAAAAATGTTTATTTTGTGATGTCGGAAATAAAATTTTAGATAAATGAGAACTATTCAAAAAGCTCTTTTCTTTTTTGAAATGAGATCGTATGGTGTTTGTGAATGGTGGGCGCGAAAGCTTGGCATAAGTACATCTAAAGTTCGGATTGGGTTTATTTATGGTTCTTTTATTGCGTTAGGTTCACCATTGTTTATTTATTTTGGAATGGCGTGGATATTAGAACATAAACATTATTTCAAGTTTCAATCAAAAAGAAGAAAATCAATTTGGGAATTATAAATTAAGATGTTTAAATCAAGGTTGTTTAAAAGTATTTACTTTTTTGTAGGGCTACTTCTAGCTATTCTGGTTGCAGGAACTGCTGGTTTTATGTTGGTAGAAGGATGGGGCTTTATTGATTCTATGTTTATGACTATCATAACAGTTTCTACTGTAGGGTTTCGAGAAGTTCACCCTCTATCTAATGGTGGAATGATTTTTACTGCAGCTTTAATTATCTTAAGTTTCGGTACTTTTGCTTTTGCAATTAAGTCGATAACAAATTTTCTTGCTGGAGGGGAATATCGATTGTATATTAATGAAAAAAAAATGATGAAAGAATTTGATAAATTAAATAAACATGTAATTATTTGTGGTTTTGGTAGAGTTGGAATGCAAGTAGCGGAAGATTTAAAAGCTCATGGCACTCGATTTGTTGTGATTGAAAATAATGCAGAGGTCATAAAAGAATTTGAAGGTTTTCCAGGTTATCTTTTTTTGAAAGGGGATTCCACGTTGGATGAAAATCTATTAAAAGCAAGAATTGAAAATGCGAAAGCATTAATTTGTTGTTTGCCAAAAGATGCGGATAATTTATATGTTGTTTTATCAGCAAGAGAAATTAAAAATAGTTTATTTATTGTTTCAAGAGCATCAAATCAATCTACGGTTAATAAATTGAAAATTGCAGGAGCGCAAAATGTTATCATGCCTGACGCTATCGGAGGGTCTCACATGGCTTCATTGATATCTAATCCTGATGTAATGGAATTTTTAGATATTATTAGAGTTCAAGGGTATAATGGAGCAAATATCGAGTCTATTTCTTTTAATGAGCTTCCCGATCAATTTAAAAATAAAACCATTGGGCAATTAGAAGCTAAACGTTTAACAGGAGTTACTATTATTGGGTTTAAAACTCCAAACGGGGAGTATTTAATAAATCCCGATTATGAAATTGAAGTTGTACCACAGTCAAAATTATTTGTTTTAGGTAATCCTTCGCAAATTGAAAAATTAAATCATTTATTTGGAATTTCACATTAATTATGAGAGTATTAATAACTGGCTCTAATGGATTGTTAGGGCAAAAAATAGTAAAACTTTGCATCGAAAGAAGTATAGATTTTATCGCAACTTCAAAAGGTGAAAATAGAAATCCAGACTGTCCAAATAATAAATATCTTAGTTTGGATATTACTAATGCATTAGAAGTTAGTAATATATTTCAGTTTTATTACCCGACTGATGTAATTCACACTGCGGCAATCACGAATGTTGATTATTGTGAAGATCATATAGAAGAATGTGAAACAGTTAATGTTACAGCAACCCTCTTGTTGTTGAATGCGTCTATTCAGTATAAGTCTCATTTTCAATTGCTTTCTACCGATTTTGTATTTGATGGAGTGAAAGGAAATTATTCAGAAACAGATAAAGTAAATCCATTAAGTGTTTACGCGAAATCGAAAGTTGATGGTGAAAATTTAGTTTTAAATTCAGGTCATCAAAACTGGTCAATTGTTAGAACTATAATTGTTTATGGGGAAGGAAATAATCTTTCAAGATCCAATATTGTTTTGTGGGCAAAAGAAGCATTGCAGTCAGGTAAAGAATTAACAATTGTTGATGATCAATTTAGAGCGCCAACTTGGGCAGATGATTTAGCGTGGGGTTGTATTGAAATAATAGTAAGAGAAAAAGTAGGAATCTTTCACATTTCTGGTCCAGAAACAATGTCGGTAATTGATTTGGTTTACCGAATTGCTGACTTTTATAATTTACCTAAAGAACAAGTAAAAGCAATTAAATCCGACACGCTCAAACAAGCAGCAGCAAGACCACCTAAAACTGGTTTTGATTTAACAAAAGCTTATACTGAGTTAAATTATAAACCTAAAAAAATAGAAGATACTTTAATTGAGCTTTCATAGAAATAGCTTATTTTAAGATTGATTTTTTTTATGATTTTATGAGGATAAAATGTTTTGAAAAATTAACTATATTCGTCGTTCAAAAAATATTATATGTCAAAAACAGAATCAGCTGGTTGGGGATCAAGAGTTGGGTTAATACTTGCAATGGCGGGAAATGCTGTAGGTCTTGGTAATTTTTTAAGGTTTCCTGTTCAAGCAATTCAAAATGGCGGTGGAGCTTTTATCATCCCTTATTTAGTTTGCTTTTTACTTATGGGGATACCATTGTTATTTGTAGAATGGTCAGTAGGAAGGTTCGGAGGTAAATTCGGGAATCACTCAACTCCATTTATATTAGATTCGATGGATAAAAGAAAAATCTGGAAGTATATCGGAGTTTTCGGAATCTTCACCAATCTTGCTGTTGCTGCTTATTATTGTTATTTAGAATCTTGGACACTTTCCTATGTTTGGCATTCTGTAGCGGGTACTTTTGGAGGTAAATCTCAAGGAGAGGTTGCAGGTTTTTTTGGAGAATATGTGTCACTAAGTTCTTGGGAGCCAATTATTTTTTGGATTTTATGTCTGCTTTTAAATACATGGATTTTATCTAAAGGATTGAGTGGTGGGGTTGAAAAAGCTGCGAAAATTGGAATGCCATTGTTGTTGCTTTTTGGTGCGTTTTTAGCATACAAAGCAGTAACTATTCAAGCAGGACATCATGGAGCTATTCATGATGGATTGAATGGGTTAGATTTTCTTTGGTCACCAAAATTTGACACCATTTGGGAGCCAAAGGTTTGGTTAGCCGCTGCTGGACAGATATTTTTTACTTTGTCTATTGGAATGGGGTCTATTCAATGTTATGCTTCTTATGTTAAGAAAAATGAAGATGTTGCTTTAAATGCTATGTCAGCTGGATGGATGAATGCTTTTGTTGAAGTTGTATTGGGTTCAGCAATTTTAATCCCAATTTCTGTTGGTTATTTAGGGATTGACGGGTTAAAAGATTTAATAAGTGATGGGGGAGGTTTAGGCCTAGGTTTTAAAACATTGCCTTATTTATTTGAACAATGGGGTGGAGTATTAGGAGTTGTTGCTGGTGTAGCATGGTTTGGTTTGTTATTTTTTGCAGGTGTAACTTCATCTTTAGCCATGGGTACACCTGTTATGGGTTTTTTACAAGATGAATTCAATTGGAAAGAGAAAAATGCAGCATGGGCTTTTGGTTTAGCAGTTTTTCTTTTAGGCCTTCCGACTGTATTGTTCTTTAACGAAGGTGTTTTTGATGAGTATGATTATTGGGCTGGTACGGTTTCCTTGGTTCTATTTGCATTTGTAGAAATTATTTTGTTTTCTTGGATTTTTGGAATGAATAAAGGTTGGGCTGAAATTAACCGTGGAGCAGATATAAAAGTACCAACAATATTTAAATTCATTATTAAATACGTTACTCCTTTATTTTTAGGATGGGTTTTTTTTTCTAGTATACCGGGTATAATGGATACGATTCATCATAAGAGTTCAAACGAAAAAATAGCTTTCTTTAATAATCCTATTGCGATTAAAATTAAAATTGATGAGCAACAAAAAGTATTGGAAACGAAAAAAGATTTCAATGCCGATTATTTAAGATTGAACTATAGTGACGATCTAATTGTAAAGAACAAGAAATTAAATGTCTCGACCTATTTACTAATTAAAAAACAAAGGTCTTTATTAAAGATGGTTGATAATAATACGTTAAGATCAAAGGAAATACAAAAAGAACAAAAAACAATTTTATATAAAAATGTAAGTAGATTATTCTTGTTAGTATTATGGTTAGTAATAGCAGCATTGGTTTACAAAGCAAGTATTAATCGTAAGAAATTAAATAAATCAATATGAGTTCAGGAGCTTTATTAATGATGACTGTTACTGAAGTAGTAATAACAGTTGTCACATGTTATTTTTTTTATAAAATAGTAACAATTAAACCAAATCCAGAGCCAGATTCATATTCTGACAATGATGAGGAAGAGAGATAATTCATTATTTTTAACTAGGGAGATAAATTGTTTCCCTAATTGAAACCCCTAAATAAATGAGGGAAGAAATTAATTTAATAGTATCAAAGAGAAGTCGTAAAGGATTAGTTGTATTAGCTTTAATTTCTTTAGGAGTTATTTCTTATCCTAGATTTTTTTTCTATTTTTCATCTAAAGATAAGATTTCCATAAGATCATTTCCTCAAAAAAGATGGTTGTCATCTCATCGATTTAAAAGTTATAAGTCAACACATTCTTATCTTGAAAGATTTAATAACAAGAAAAATAGTTTCAGCATTCCAGTAAATAAGTTTGACCCTAACCTATATTCATTAAAAGACTGGATTGCACTTGGTTTATCTGAAAAACAAGCTAATGTAATTTTGAAATTTGGCACAAAAGGTTTTTATTCTAATGAAGATTTGAAAAAAGTGTTCGTTATTTCTAATGAATTATTTTCACTCATCAAAGATTCGACATTTTATCCAAATAGGATTTTTAAAGATTTAGCTAAAAATATTGAAATTAAAACAGTTGCAAAGTTAGTTGATGCTAATTCAGCTTCAGAACTCGACTTGGTCAACTTAAAAGGTATTGGTCCATTTTTCGCGAAACAAATCATAAAAAAGAGGAATGAGTTAGGTGGGTTTTCAGATATTCAACAATTATTGGAAGTGTGGAAAATGGATGTAGAAAAAATAGCGGTTTTTAAAGATCAAATTTTTATTGACCCTTTGCTAATTCATAAAATATCGATCAATAATGCTACAATTGATGAATTAAAAGCTCATCCATATATTCGTTGGAGTATTGCTAATTCTATAGTTAAAATGAGGTTTCAAAAAAATGGTTTTAAAACTCTAGAAGAAATCAAAGAATCTGTATTAATTAATGAAGAATTGTTTGAAAAACTAAAACCATATTTATCTTTGTAGTATGAATATTGAAGAAAAAATAAAAAATGCAATTAGAGATGTTCCTAATTTCCCTAAAGAAGGGATTGTATTTAAAGACATAACACCAATAATGTTAGATCCAATATTGTCGAATGACATTGTTCATTGTTTACATGAGGTGTATAAAGATGAAAACATTGATGCTGTTGCAGGGATTGAAAGCAGAGGTTTTTTATTTGGGTATCCTTTAGCGATTAAATTAGGTGTTCCTTTTATTTTAATTCGTAAAAAAGGGAAGTTGCCATATGATAAAATAAGCCATAGTTATAGTTTAGAATATGGCGAAGCAACCATTGAAATGCATACAGACGCTGTATCAAAAGGTCAGCGTATATTAATTCATGATGATTTATTAGCTACAGGAGGCTCCGCAGAGGCAGCAGCAAGTTTAATTGATAAATGTGGTGGAGAAATTGTCGGGTTTAATTTTATAGTTTCATTAGATTTTTTAGATGGATCAGAAAAATTAAAAGCATTTTCCGACAATATTGTTAATTTAGCAGGCTATTAAATCGAATAATTACTTCAAAAAAAAATAGAAATGAATTTTGATCAGAATGAAAATCAACTAATGATTGCGCAAATGGTGCGTGATTTTGCTGAAAAAGAAATCCGTCCTTACATTATGGAATGGGATGAATCACAAGAATTTCCGATTCATGTTTTTAAAAAACTTGGTGAATTAGGTTTGATGGGTGTTTTTATCCCTGAAGAATATGGTGGTTCAGGTTTTGGTTATTTAGAATATGTAACAGTTATTTCTGAAATATCTAAAGTTTGCGGATCTATAGGTTTATCAGTAGCTGCACATAATTCACTTTGTACGGGACATATTTATTACCACGGAAATGAGGCTCAAAAGAAAAAATATTTACCTAAACTAGCAACCGCAGAATGGATTGGTGCTTGGGGGTTAACTGAAACGGGAACTGGATCAGATGCAGGAGGAATGAATACTACTGCAGTTAAAGATGGTGATTTCTGGGTTTTAAATGGTTCAAAAAACTTTATTACCCATGGAAAGTCTGGAGATGTAGCAGTTATTATTGCTAGAACGGGAGAGAAAGAAGATTCACATGGTATGTCAGCTTTTATTATTGAGAAAGGGACACCTGGTTTTTCTGCTGGAAAAAAAGAAAATAAATTAGGAATGAGAGCTTCAGAAACAGCTGAACTTATTTTTGATAATGTAAGAATTCCAGCTGAAAACTTGATAGGTAACGAAGGTGATGGATTTATACAATCAATGAAAATTCTTGATGGTGGTAGGATTTCGATAGGTTCTTTGGCATTAGGTATAGCTAAAGGTGCTTATGAAGCTTCAGTTAAATACGCAAAAGAAAGAGTTCAATTTGGAAAGCCAATCGCTCAATTTCAAGCTATTGGCTTTAAATTAGCGGATATGGCTACTAAGATTGAAGCAGCAGAATTATTATTGAATCAAGCAGCGTTTTTAAAGAACTCTGGAAAGAAGTTAACAAGAGAGTCAGCAATGGCTAAATTGTATGCTTCTGAAATTGCATGTGAAGTTTCAAACGAAGCTGTTCAGATTTTCGGAGGTTATGGATATACAAAAGATTTCCCTGTTGAAAAGTTTTACAGAGATGCCAAACTTTGTACAATCGGTGAAGGAACTTCTGAAATTCAAAAGTTAGTTATTTCTCGAGAAATTTTAAAATAAGCATTGTTAATAAAAAATAAATTTCTATCTTTGATATACTAATTAAGAAAGAAAATTTAAAAAAAAAAAATATGTTAATTATTCCGGTAAAAGAAGGGGAAAACATTGAGAGAGCTCTTAAGAAATTCAAAAAGAAATTTGATAAAACTAAAGCTATGAAAGAATTGAGAAATCGCAAAGAATTCACAAAACCTTCAGTTATTAAACGTCAAGATAATATCCGCGCTGTTTATCGTGAAAAAATGTTATCAAACGCATGATAAGTTTTAGAAACTTATTATTATATAATACGTAAAGGAGTCATATGACTCCTTTTTTTATGTCCTCTTTTTTGGTTTATCTAAAAATAGAAAAGCGATACTCTATTCATACAATAGTTGCTTACGAGAAAGATGTTGAACAATTTTTAGATTTTTCTGGAATTTCAAATCTTAAAGAATTGACCGATGTCACTTCTCTTTTAGTTAGAGGGTGGATAGTGTCTCTGTTTGATGGAGAATTTTCAAATCGTACGATCAATCGCAAGCTATCATCTTTACGTACGTATTTTAAATGGTTGCTTCGCGAAGGGAAAGTTGAAAGCAATCCATTATTAAAAGTTAGAGGGCCTAAATCTGATAAAAAGTTACCGAGTTTCGCTAGAGTTTCTGAAATGAAAGAATCGAAATTGGATGAATTGTATTTATTAAACTTTGAAGGAAAACGAGATCGTTTAATAATTGAGTTGTTTTATCAAACAGGTATGCGCTTAAGTGAACTGATAAATCTTAAAAATACCGACGTAGAAGTTGATAGATTAAAAGTTTTAGGTAAAAGAAGTAAAGAGAGAATCATTCCGATTTCTAAAGCTTTGTCATTAATGATAGAGTCCTTTAAAAATGAAAAGTTAATTTACAACTTAACTAATGAATACCTTATTGTCTTAAAAACTGACAAAAAAATTTACTCAAAACTTGTTTATAGAATTATAAATACATATCTTGGTTTAGTGACGGATTTAGATAGATGTAGCCCTCACGTTTTAAGACATACCTTTGCTACACATTTATTAAATAACGGAGCAGGTTTAGAGACCTTAAAGGATTTGTTGGGGCATTCAAGTTTGTCATCGACGCAGGTTTACACTCACAATTCTTTTGAGCAAATAAAAAGTATTTATTCACAAGCGCACCCTAGAGGAGGTAATAAATAGTCATTGTTATGGATATTCACGTACATTCAGTTCATTTTACAGCAGACAGAAAATTAATCGATTTTGTAAATGAGAAAGTTGGGAAGTTAGATTTGTTTTTTGATAATATAATTTCTTCAGAAGTTTTTTTAAGATTAGATAATAGTCAAGATGGAGAAAACAAAATAGCAGAAGTGAAGATTTTAATTCCAGGTAAAGAGTTATTTGCTAAAAAGCAGTGTAAAACTTTCGAAGAAGCTGCGGACTTAGCTGTTGAAGCATTAAGAAAACAAGTAATTAAACACAAAGAGAAGTTAGTGTAACTATCTGATTATCAAGTATTTTTTTTTATTTTTAAAAAAAACAAAAAAAAGTCTTGCAGAAACAAAATAAATATATAAATTTGCACATCTCAAAAGAGTTACACTTTTAAAAAAGTTCTTTTAATTACTGAAAATATCAATAGTGCCGATGTAGCTCAGCTGGCTAGAGCAGCTGATTTGTAATCAGCAGGTCGGGGGTTCGAGTCCCTCCATCGGCTCAAATTGTTGGGGAGATACTCAAGTGGCTAACGAGGGCAGACTGTAAATCTGTTGGGCAACCTTCGAAGGTTCGAATCCTTCTCTCCCCACATTGATAATTTTAAAATAATAAGCGGGAGTAGCTCAGTTGGTAGAGCGTCAGCCTTCCAAGCTGAGGGTCGCGAGTTCGAGTCTCGTCTCCCGCTCTTTTTTTTAGTAACTAAAAGCCGGTGTAGCTCAGGGGTAGAGTGCTTCCTTGGTAAGGAAGAGGTCACGAGTTCAATTCTCGTCATTGGCTCTACTTTTTAATTTTTGTTTCACCCATTTATGGGTGAGATTTTTTACATTATAATAGTTTGTTTTTTTATTAACTAGTAACACATATAACAATGGCTAAGGAAAATTTTGATCGTTCTAAACCGCATTTAAACATCGGGACAATCGGTCACGTAGATCATGGTAAAACTACTTTAACAGCTGCAATTTCTACTGTATTGGCAGGAAGAGGTTTAGCTGCTGTTCGTGATTTCTCTTCAATTGATAATGCACCTGAAGAAAAAGAACGTGGTATTACTATTAATACATCACACGTAGAGTACTCAACAGTGAATCGCCACTATGCTCATATCGACTGTCCAGGTCACGCGGATTACGTTAAGAACATGGTAACTGGTGCTGCTCAAATGGACGGTGCTATTATAGTTGTAGCTGCTACTGATGGACCAATGCCACAAACACGTGAGCACATCCTTCTAGGACGTCAGGTTGGTATTCCACGTTTAGTGGTATTCATGAACAAAGTAGATTTAGTAGATGATGCTGAGCTTCTTGAATTAGTTGAAATGGAAATCCGTGAATTATTATCCTTCTATGATTATGATGGAGATAACGCACCAGTAATCTTAGGGTCTGCTTTAGGTGGATTGAATGGTGAGCCGGAATGGGTTGCTAAGATTGACGAATTAATGGATGCAGTTGATACTTATATTGAACTTCCTCCAAGAGATATGGATAAACCATTTTTGATGTCAATCGAAGATGTATTTACTATCCAAGGTCGTGGTACTGTAGCAACAGGACGTATCGAAACAGGAGTTATAAATACAGGTGATCCAGTTGAAATCTTAGGGATGGGTACTGAGAAATTGACTTCTACAGTGACTGGAGTTGAGATGTTCAGAAAAATCTTAGACAGAGGTGAAGCTGGTGATAATGTTGGTATCTTGTTAAGAGGTATTGATAAAGCTGATATCAAAAGAGGAATGGTAATCTGTAAACCAGGTTCTACTAAACCTCATGCTGAGTTCAAAGCTGAGATCTATGTATTGAAAAAAGAAGAAGGTGGACGTCATACTCCATTTCATAACAAATACCGTCCTCAGTTTTACTTCCGTACGACTGATGTAACAGGTGAGATTTTCTTAACAGATGGACGTGAAATGGTTATGCCAGGTGATAACGTTTCTATTACTGTTAAATTAATTGTTCCAGTTGCAATGGATAAAGGTCTTCGTTTTGCTATCAGAGAAGGTGGTAGAACAGTAGGAGCTGGTCAGGTTACTGAAATTATTGCTTAATATTTAAGTAAATCATTCATATTGATTAGGGGAGCTTGACTCCCCTTTTTATGCGGGCGTAGCTCAGTTGGTAGAGTGGCGGTCTCCAAAACCGTAGGTCGTTGGTTCGAGCCCAGCCGCCCGCGCATAAAAATACAATATCGTGTCAAAAATAAAAGAATATTTCAACGAAACGGTGAACGAAATGGTTCACAATGTTACTTGGCCTACTTGGAAGGAGCTTCAAAGTAACACGATAATAGTGGTCGTAGCATCTGTTATGATTTCACTATTTATTTTTGTTATGGATTTTGGTTTTGGTATTGTTGGTGGTGCTGATTCTACATGGAAAGGTGCTTTAGGTTTTATTTACCGAATGTTTTAATATAAGTAATGGGAGACATTAAAAAACGTTGGTACGTTGTAAGAGCAGTTAGTGGGAAAGAAAAAAAGGTTAAAGAATATTTAGACCTTGAAATTTCTCGTTTAAAATTAGAAGATTTTGTTGAACAAGTTTTGATTCCTACTGAAAAAGTTTTTCAAATCCGTAATGGAAAGAAAATAATGAAGGAGAAATCATATCTTCCTGGGTATGTTTTAATTGAAGCTGCTTTAGTAGGAGAGGTTACTCACGTAATTAAAAGTATTCCTAATGTTATTGGGTTTTTAGGGACTGAAAAGGGTGGTGAGCCCGTACCTATGCGTTTAACAGAAGTAAATAGGATTCTTGGTAAAGTTGATGAGTTATCTGAAGCTGAAGAAGAAATGAAAATACCATTTATTGTTGGTGAGTCGGTAAAAGTTATTGATGGACCATTTAATAATTTCAGTGGAGTTGTTGATGAAATCAATGAGGAGAAGAAAAAACTGAAAGTAATGGTGAAAATTTTCGGACGTAAAAATTTGCTTGAGTTAAGTTACATGCAAGTTGCGAAAGAAATTTAAATTGTTTATTAACCCGTAGGAGTGAGAAAAGCGAAATTGAATGCTTCCCGTGATTACTCATATTTGACTACATAATTTTTATATAAATGGCTAAAGTAGTAGCAGCGTTGATCAAATTACAGATCAAAGGTGGTGCAGCCAATCCAGCTCCTCCAGTTGGACCCGCTCTAGGATCGAAAGGGGTCAACATTATGGAATTCTGCAAGCAGTTTAATGCTCGTACGCAGGATAAACCTGGAAAGGTATTACCAGTAGTTATCACTGTTTACGGTGATAAATCTTTTGATTTTATTATCAAAACTCCTCCAGCAGCAATTCAAATTCTTGAATTGACGAAACTTAAGTAAGGTTCTTCTGAACCAAATCGTGCTAAAGTAGCATCGATGTCTTGGGATACAATTCGTACAATTGCAGAAGATAAATTGTCTGACATGAATTGTTTTACTGTTGACTCGGCAATGAGTATGATAGCAGGAACTGCAAGAAGTATGGGAGTAACAATTAAAGGTGGTAGTGCACCTAAAACCAAATAATAGTTTTTGTTATGGGAAGAATTTCTAAAAAAAGAAAAGAGATTTTAGCTAAATTTGATATAGCTAAAACTTACTCCTTGGTAGAAGCATGTGATTTGGTTAAGGAAATTTCCACTACTAAATTTGACGCTTCGGTTGATATCTGTGTAAGATTAGGTGTAGATCCAAGAAAAGCAAACCAAATGGTAAGAGGTACAGTTTCTCTTCCGCACGGTACAGGAAAAGACGTTCGCGTTTTAGTTCTTTGTACTCCAGATAAGGAAGCTGAAGCAATTGCTGCAGGTGCTGATCACGTTGGGCTAGATGATTACATCGAAAAGATTAAAGGAGGATGGACAGATATTGATGTCATTATTACAATGCCATCGGTAATGGGTAAAGTTGGAGCACTTGGCCGAATATTAGGACCACGTAGTTTAATGCCTAATCCAAAAACAGGTACAGTTACTATGGATGTTGCGAAAGCGGTTGAAGAAGTAAAAGCAGGTAAAATTGATTTTAAAGTTGACAAATATGGTATTATCCATAGTTCTGTTGGTAAAGTAAGTTTTGATGGTGATAAAATTCGTGAGAATTCTATTGAGTTAATTCAAACTTTGATTAAAATGAAACCTTCTTCTGCTAAAGGTACTTACATTAAAAGTGTATACTTAAGTTCTACAATGAGTCCTGGTATTCAAATTGATTCCAAAACTGTTGTAGCTTAATAAACTGAAGTAAAATGACAAAAGAAGAAAAAGCGAAGTACATAGATGATTTAGCATTAGAATTAACAGATGCGAATATTTTCTATTTGACGGATACTGCAGAATTAACAGTAGAAGCGATCAATACTCTTCGTAGAAAATGTTTTCAATCTAACGTTCGTCTTAAGGTAGTAAAAAACACACTACTTGAAAAAGCAATGGAACGTGTAGATGGTAGAGATTTTGGTCAATTGAAAGGTACTCTTTCTGGACCAACTTCAATCATGTTCTCTGAAGTAGGTAATGTTCCTGCAAAATTAATTCAAGAATTCCGTAAAAAAGGTACTAAACCTGTCCTTAAAGGTGCTTATATCAATGATGCAGTGTTTATTGGTGATGATCAATTAACAGTGTTGAGTGCTATTAAGAGCAAGGATGAGATGATTGGTGAAATTATCGGATTAATTCAAAGTCCAATCAAGAACGTTGTTTCTGGACTTACAGGTGCTGGTGGTAAAATTGCTGGTATCTTAAAAACGCTTGAAAGTCGAGCATAATAAAATAAATTGTACAACTTTAGATTAAAAAATAAAATAAAATGGCTGATTTAAAACAAATTGCGGAAACGTTAGTAAACCTTACAGTAAAAGAAGTTAGTGAACTTGCAACTATCCTTAAGGATGAGTATGGTATCGAACCTGCTGCTGCTGCTGCAGTAATGGTATCAGGAGGTGGTGATGCTGCTGCTGCTGAAGAGCAAACAGAATTCGATGTAATATTGAAAGCTGGTGGACCTAACAAACTTGCTGTAGTTAAACTTGTAAAAGAATTAACTGGTAATGGTTTAAAAGAATCAAAAGACTTAGTTGATGGAGCTCCTACTAAATTGAAAGAAGGAATTTCTAAAGACGAAGCTGCTGCTCTTAAATCTGCTCTTGAAGAAGCAGGAGCTGAGGTTGAGATTAAATAACTATCATTCTTCATAAATGGAAAGGCACGGCTTAATAAGCTCGTGCCTATTCCTGTTTATTAGAATTTAATAAGTTAAAATGCATTTTCATCAAACAAATTCTTTAGGCCTTGGCAACATCAAGTAATATTTCGACAAGAATTAATTTTGCTTCTAGCAAAAATCAATTTGATTATCCAGATTTTTTAGATATTCAAATTAAATCTTTTCAAGAATTTTTTCAATTGGAGACTACTCCAGAAAATAGAGACACGGAAGGATTATATAAAGTTTTTTCTGAGAATTTTCCAATAACTGATACTCGTAATCAGTTTGTTTTGGAATTTTTAGATTATTTTGTTGATCCACCACGTTACACTATTGAAGAGTGTATCGATAGAGGATTAACATACAGTGTGCCTTTGAAGGCAAAGTTAAAATTGTATTGTACTGATCCAGAACATGAAGATTTTGAAACTATTGTTCAAGATGTTTATTTAGGAACAATACCTTATATGACCCCTAAGGGATCTTTTGTAGTAAATGGTGCACAACGTGTTATTGTTTCTCAATTACATAGATCTCCAGGAGTATTCTTTGGTCAAAGTCGTCATGCTAACGGAACGAAATTATATTCTGCTCGTGTAATTCCTTTCAAGGGTTCTTGGATTGAATTCGCAACAGACATTAATAGTGTAATGTATGCTTACATTGATCGTAAGAAAAAACTACCTGTTACAACACTTTTTCGTGCTATTGGGTATGAAAGTGATAAAGATATTCTTGAAATATTTGACTTAGCAGATGAAGTAAAAGCTACTAAAGTTAACTTAAAAAAATTAGTTGGTCGTAAATTAGCAGCACGTGTTTTAAAATCTTGGATAGAAGATTTCGTAGATGAAGATACAGGTGAAGTTGTTTCTATTGAAAGAAATGAAGTTCTTTTGGATCGTGAAACTATTATTGAAGATACTCATGTTGATTTAATTGTTGATTCAGGTGTTAAAACTGTAATTCTTCATAAAGAAGATGTTAACAGTGCAGATTTCACTTTAATTTATAATACGCTACAAAAAGATACTTCTAATTCTCAAAAAGAAGCTGTTGAACATATTTATAGACAATTACGTAATGCTGAACCTCCTGATTATGAGACGGCTAAGAATGTTTTTGAAAAATTATTTTTCTCTGATACACGTTATGATCTTGGAGAAGTAGGTCGTTTTAGATTGAATAAAAAATTAGGAATTGATCCTAATGAAGATTCTCGTGTTTTAACTAAAAATGATATTATTCTTATTATCAAATATTTGATTGAATTAGTAAATTCTAAAGCAGATGTTGATGATATTGATCACCTTTCTAATCGTCGTGTAAGAACTGTTGGTGAGCAATTATATTCTCAGTTTGGAGTTGGTCTAGCTCGTATGGCAAGAACAATTCGTGAGCGTATGAATGTCAGAGATAATGAGGTATTTACTCCTATCGATTTAATTAATGCTAAGACATTGTCTTCTGTTATTAATTCGTTTTTTGGGACAAATCAATTATCTCAATTTATGGATCAAACCAATCCTCTTTCGGAAGTAACGCACAAGCGTCGTCTTTCGGCATTAGGACCTGGGGGATTATCTAGAGAAAGAGCTGGTTTTGAGGTACGTGATGTTCACTACACTCATTACGGTCGTCTTTGTACTATTGAAACTCCTGAAGGACCAAATATTGGTTTGATTTCATCTCTTTGTGTTTTTGCCAAAGTGAATAAATTAGGTTTTATTGAAACTCCTTACAGAGACGTGATTAATGGTAAGGTTGCTATGGGAACTGTACCAGTTTATCTTTCTGCTGAAGAAGAAAATGGTAAAATGATTGCTCAAGCAAATGCACAGGTTGATGATAATGGAAATTTTTTAACAGATTTTGTAAAAGCTCGTTTTGAAGGTGATTTCCCTGTTGTTCAACCGAAAGCTTTAACATTAATGGATGTTGGAGCCAATCAAATTGCTTCTATTGCTGCATCTTCTATTCCTTTCTTGGAACATGATGATGCCAATCGTGCTTTGATGGGTTCAAACATGCAACGTCAAGCTGTTCCTTTATTAAAACCTAGTTCTCCAATTGTTGGTACTGGAATCGAGCGTTTAGTAGCTAGGGATTCACGTGTATTAATTAATGCTGAGAACAATGGTGTTGTTGAATATGTAGATGCAAATGAAATTGTTATTCGTTATGATTGGACGAATGATGATAAATTAGTTTCTTTTGATAGTGAGGTTACTCATTATACATTAACTAAGTTTGCTAAAACGAATCAAAGCACTTGTATGAACTTGAAACCTATTGTTAAGAAAGGTGACAGAGTTGAAAAAGGTCAAGTTCTTTGTGAAGGTTACGCAACTCAACAAGGTGAATTAGCTTTAGGTCAAAACTTAAAAGTGGCTTTTATGCCATGGAAAGGTTATAATTTTGAGGATGCTATTGTAATTTCTGAAAGAGTAGTTCGCGATGATATTTTCACTTCTATTCATATTGATGAATATACTGTTGATGTTCGTGACACTAAAAGAGGTATGGAAGAATTAACTTCAGATATTCCAAATGTTAGTGAAGAAGCTACTAAGGATTTAGATGAAAATGGAATTATCCGTATTGGTGCTGAAATTAAAGAAGGTGATATTATCATTGGAAAAATTACGCCAAAAGGAGAAACTGATCCATCACCAGAAGAGAAATTACTTCGTGCTATTTTTGGAGATAAAGCTGGAGATGTAAAAGATGCTTCTTTAAAAGCAGGACCTTCATTAAGAGGTGTTGTTATTCAGAAAAAATTATTCTCAAGAGCAGTTAAGGATAGAAAATCAAAATCTCAAGATAAACCTTTGTTAGAAGGTTTAGATTCAGAATACGAAAAAGATTTTGCTTTATTGAAAGAACGTTTAGTCGACAAGTTATTGAACGTTGTTGGTGAAGCAAAAGCGAACGGTGTGTTTAATAATTTTAGAGAAGAGATTATTAAAAAGGGGACAAAATTCAATCAAAAGAATTTATTAGCAATTGATTATACTATTGTTAATCCTACTAATTGGACTGCAGAAGATAAATTAAATTCTTTAATAGGTAGAGTTATACATAACTTTAATATTAAAGCGAATGATTTATTGGGAACTTTTAAACGTAAAAAATTCCATATTTCAGTAGGTGATGAATTACCTGCTGGTATTGTTAAAATGGCAAAAGTTTATATCGCTAAGAAACGTAAGTTGAAGGTTGGTGATAAAATGGCTGGACGTCATGGTAACAAAGGAATTGTAGCGAATATTGTTCGCGCTGAAGATATGCCATTTTTAGAAGATGGAACGCCAGTTGATATTGTATTGAATCCACTAGGTGTACCATCGCGTATGAACCTTGGTCAGGTTTATGAAACAGTTTTAGGTTGGGCAGGTGAAAAATTAGGAGTTAAATTTGCTACCCCTATTTTTGATGGTGCTAAACCTTATGAAATTGATGAATGGACAGAAAAAGCTGGAGTTCCAAAATCAGGTAAGACATACTTATACGATGGAGGTACTGGAGAAAGGTTTGATCAAACAGCGACAGTTGGAGTAATTTACATGTTGAAATTAGCCCACATGGTTGATGACAAGATGCATGCTCGTTCTATCGGACCATACTCACTAATTACACAACAACCATTGGGTGGTAAGGCTCAATTTGGAGGTCAGCGTTTTGGAGAGATGGAGGTTTGGGCTCTTGAGGCATTTGGTGCTGCTCATTTATTACAAGAAATCTTGACTGTTAAGTCTGATGATGTTAATGGTCGTGCTAAAGCTTACGAAGCAATTGTGAAAGGTGATAATATTCCTGAACCAGGTATTCCTGAATCGTTCAATGTATTATTACATGAGTTGAGAGGTTTATGTCTTAACATTTCATTAGATTAATTTTCCAAGTAATTAAATTATAGATATTAAGAAATACTATGGCTTACAGAAAAGAAACACCAAAAACGCAAAGTAGTTTCGACAAAATAACGATTTCTTTGGCTTCGCCAGAGTTAATCCTTGAGCAATCAAGTGGCGAAGTACTGAAGCCTGAAACTATTAATTACCGTACATATAAACCAGAAAGAGATGGTTTATTTTGCGAGAGAATTTTTGGTCCAGTTAAAGATTATGAATGTCACTGTGGTAAATACAAACGAATCCGATATAAAGGAATCGTTTGTGACCGTTGTGGTGTAGAAGTTACTGAGAAAAAAGTACGTCGTGAGAGAATGGGGCATATATCATTAGTTGTTCCTGTTGCTCATATTTGGTACTTTCGTTCTTTACCTAATAAAATAGGTTATTTGTTAGGTTTGCCAACTAAAAAGTTGGATCAAATCATTTATTATGAAAGATTTGTTGTTATCCAAGGCGGTATAGCTACAAATGCAGATGGTTCTGAATTGAAACGTCTAGATTTCTTAATGGAAGAAGAGTATTTAGATATATTAGATACTTTACCTAAAGAAAATCAGTACTTAGAAGATACAGATCCTAATAAGTTTATTGCAAAAATGGGTGCTGATGCGCTTTATGATTTGTTGAAAACTTTGGATTTAATTCAAACTTCATATGATTTACGTCATCAAGCAAACACGGAAACGTCTATGCAACGTAAAAATGAAGCATTAAAAAGACTTCAAGTTGTTGAAGCTATGCGTGAATCTCAAGAAAGAATTGACAACCGTCCTGAATGGATGATTGTTAAGGTTGTTCCTGTTATTCCACCTGAGTTACGTCCGCTAGTACCTTTGGATGGTGGTCGTTTTGCTACATCTGATTTAAATGATTTATATAGACGTGTTATTATTCGTAATAATCGTTTGAAAAGATTGATTGAAATCAAAGCTCCTGAGGTGATTTTGCGTAATGAAAAACGTATGCTTCAAGAATCTGTTGATTCTTTATTTGACAATTCTCGTAAATCGAGTGCTGTTAAAACTGAGTCAAACAGACCCTTGAAATCTTTATCTGATTCATTAAAAGGTAAACAAGGTCGTTTCCGTCAAAATTTATTAGGTAAACGTGTTGATTATTCTGCTCGTTCGGTAATTGTTGTTGGTCCAGACTTGAAACTACATGAGTGTGGTTTACCTAAAAACATGGCAGCTGAATTGTATAAACCATTCATTATTCGTAAATTAATCGAAAGAGGAATTGTTAAAACAGTTAAATCTGCTAAAAAGATTGTTGACAAAAAAGAGCCAGTTGTTTGGGATATTTTAGAAAGTATTTTGAAAGGGCATCCTGTTCTTTTAAACAGAGCACCAACTCTTCACCGTTTGGGTATTCAAGCTTTCCAACCAAAATTAATTGAAGGTAAAGCTATTCGTTTACATCCTTTGGTTACTACTGCTTTTAATGCGGATTTTGACGGGGATCAAATGGCGGTTCATTTACCTTTAGGTAATGCTGCAATCTTGGAAGCTCAATTGTTAATGTTAGCTTCTCATAATATTTTGAATCCTGCAAATGGAGCTCCTATTGCTGTACCCTCTCAGGATATGGTTTTGGGACTTTATTACATCACTAAAGGTAAAAGAAGTACTCCTGAATACACTATGAAAGGTGAGGATTGTATTTTTTATTCTCCTGAAGAGGTTACTATTGCTTACAATGAGAAAAAATTAGATTTACATTCTCATTTAAAAGTGAGGTCATATGATCTTGACGAAAATGGTGTACCTACATTAATGATGATTGAGACAACTTGTGGACGTGTTTTATTTAATGAAATGGTTCCTAGAGATGTTGGTTTTATCAATGATGTATTGACTAAAAAAGCTTTAAGAGATATTATTGGAAATGTATTAAAAGTTTCAGGAACTTCTCGGACTGCTCAATTCTTAGATGATATAAAGGAAATAGGTTTCCATATGGCATTTAAAGGTGGATTATCGTTTAATTTAGAGGATATTATTATCCCTAAAGAAAAAGAAACACTTGTTGCTAAAGCTGAAGTTGAAGCCAAAGAAGTATTGTCTAATTATAACATGGGGTTAATTACTAACAACGAACGTTATAATCAAATTATTGATATTTGGACGCATACTAATTCTAGATTGACCAATATTTTAATGGATCAATTGAAAAATGATATGCAAGGCTTTAACTCAATCTACATGATGTACGATTCTGGTGCAAGGGGTTCGAAAGAACAAATTCGTCAGTTATCAGGAATGAGGGGATTGATGGCAAAACCTCAAAAATCAGGTGCTTCAAGTCAAGATATTATTGAAAATCCAATTCTTTCTAACTTTAAAGAAGGTTTATCAATTCTTGAGTACTTTATTTCGACTCACGGTGCTCGTAAAGGTTTAGCTGATACGGCTTTAAAAACTGCTGATGCTGGTTATCTTACACGTCGTTTAGTTGACGTAGCGCAAGATGTTATTATTAATATTGAGGATTGTGGTACATTAAGAGGATTGATGGCTACTGCTTTAATGAAAAATGACGATATTGTTGAACCATTATACGATAGAATTTTAGGACGAACTTCTGTGCATGATATTCTTCATCCTGAAACACAAGATGTAATTGTATCGGCAGGTGAATTAATTATAGAAGATGTTGCAGCTTTAATTGAGAAAGTAGGTATTGATGAAGTTGAAATAAGATCTGTTTTAACATGTGAAATGCAAAGAGGTGTTTGTGCGAAATGTTACGGAAGAAATTTATCTAATCATAGACTTGCTCAGAGAGGTGATTCTGTTGGTGTTGTTGCCGCTCAATCAATTGGTGAGCCAGGAACACAGTTAACATTACGTACATTCCACGTTGGGGGTACTGCTTCGAACACAGGTTCGGAATCTGATTTAAAAGCGAAAGCTTCTGGTCGTTTAGATATTGAGGAACTTCGTACAATTGAGAAGAAAAATGCTGATGGTTCTATGAAAGTAGTTGTTGTTGGTAGATCTGCTGAATTGAAAATTACAGATGAGAAAACTGGAATTGTATTAATGAATACCAATATTCCTTACGGATCTGAATTAGTAGTTGCTGGAAACGGTAAAATTAAGAAAGGGGATGTTATTTGTAAATGGGATCAATACAATGCTGTAATTGTATCTGAAGTAAATGGTAAAGTTTTATTTGATCAAATTTCTGAAGGAATTACTTGTCGTGAAGAAGTTGATGAGCAAACAGGATTCGCTGAAAAAGTGATTATTGAATCTAGAGATAAAAAGAAAAATCCATCTATCCATATTGTTGATGCAAAAACAAATGAAATATTGAGAGAGTACAGTTTACCTGTAAATGCTCACGTTTCTGTAAAGGATGGTGATAAAATTGTTGCTGGTGAAATCTTAGTTAAAATTCCTAGAACAGCAGGTAAAACTGGAGATATTACAGGAGGTTTACCACGTGTTACGGAATTATTCGAAGCTCGTAACCCTTCTAACCCTGCAGTTGTTTCTGAAATTGATGGTATTGCTGAATATGGTAAGATCAAACGTGGTAATCGTGAGATTCAAATTACTTCAAAAGCTGGTGATGTTCGTAAATATTTAGTTCCACTTTCTAAACATATTCTTGTTCAAGAAAATGATTTTGTACGTGCGGGTCAACCATTATCTGATGGAGCAATTACACCAAATGATATCTTAAATATTGAAGGTCCTACAAAAGTACAAGAGTACATTGTGAATGAAATTCAAGAGGTATATCGTTTACAAGGTGTGAAAATTAATGATAAACATTTTGAGGTTATTGTACGTCAAATGATGTTAAAATCAGAAGTTATTGATGCTGGTGACACTAAGTTTTTAGAAGGACAGTCTGCTCGTAAAGTTGATATCATGGAAGAAAATGATTCTATTTACGGAATGAAAGTAGTAGTTGATCCAGGTGATTCTACATCTTTAAAAGCTGGACAAATTATTTCTTCACGTGGATTAAGAGATGAGAATTCTCAATTGAAACGTGTTGACAAACAATTGGTTGAAGCTAGAGATGCTATTCCAGCAACTTCAACTCCTTTATTACAAGGAATCACAAGAGCTTCGCTTCAGACTAAATCGTTTATTTCTGCTGCTTCTTTCCAAGAGACAACAAAAGTATTAAACGAGGCTGCTTTAGCAGGTAAAGTTGATCATTTATTAGGGTTAAAAGAAAATGTTATTGTTGGTCATTTAATTCCTGCTGGAACTGGTGTTAGACAATTTCAAAATATGGTTGTTGCTTCAAAAGAAGATCTTGAAGTAATATCTGGAAAATAATATTTTATTAATTTCATTTAAGGGGCTACATTTGTAGCCCCTTTTTTTTAGACATTTACTATTATGGAAAACGAAAACGAGAATCAAGTAAATATTGAATTGAGCGAAGAAATAGCTTTAGGAGTTTATTCTAACTTGGCAATTATAACTCATTCACCATCAGAAGTGGTAAGTGATTTTATACAAATGATGCCCGGAATGCCAAAAGGAAAAGTTAGATCACGCGTAATAATGACACCTCAAAATGCGAAAAGATTTATGCATGCTTTGATTGAAAATATTCAAAAATATGAGCAAACATTTGGTCTTATTGAAGATGTAGATATGCAAGGAATGCCACCAATGAATTTCGGAACTCCTACAACACAAGCTTAGAATATTTAAATTTATTTTTAATGGTAAATGAAACAATCATTTACCATTTTTTTATTCAAATATTAGTTCTTTTTCCCAAACTCCATTATTGCCACAGCTATCTTTTGCTATTAATTTTAGTAAATGTTTTCCTTTTAGTTCATTTGGAATGATGTATGATGCATAACTCCCTTTAGATTCAAACTCTAAAAGTGTCCATTCGTCATCAATATAAAGATCATAATCAGTCAGACTGGTATTGCTGTCTTTAATTTTCCATTGTAGTACTTTTTTCTTTATTACATTATCTGTTTTTAAGAAGTTCAATGGAGTAATTGAAGGGCTTATCGTATCTGTCTTAACACAGAAGTTGCCGAATGATTTTGAATCAGCTATTAACCACCCATCATTCAATTTAGTTGATAGTGCTTTAGAATTGACTGATATGTAATATTTTTCAGGTAACTGTTTTTTATCATTTAATTTGAATGAAATTTTTAATGGTTTTTGTAGAGGAATTGATCTATTTCCTAAATATAATTCTTTTGAAATTTTGAAATTTTTTGTCATTGGTTCATAGATGCACCCTTCACTTAGATATATCGATGTTGTATCATTTAGATATATGAATTTCTGATTAGGATAAATCATTTCTTCAGAATTATTAAAAGGATTTTTAGTTGTTGAATGAAGATTTATTGTATTTAAATTGAATTTCACTTCACTTTTATTGTTTTTACTATCATAAGCTATGTATCTGATAGTGAGTGTATCATTTTCTTGAATACTAATAAGTCCTAATTTTTTCAATTCATAAATAGATAGCGGATTTTCAGCTGTTTTAAATGATTTTTGATATTTTTTGTTGTTAAATGTATATTCTTCGTAGTCAGTATGAGAATGTATTTGCCTTGTTTCATCAAATGACACACTATCTATTTTATGACCGAAGATTGTATCATTTTCAACTATTAAATAACTTCCATATACTCCTAGTGGGTTTGGTGCTAAATCATAAAAATCGGTAACATCAAATGCAAGTCCAATTTTTTCTGTTTCATATTCGAATCCAGTTGGAGTGGTTATGCTACCGTTTCCTACGAAATATCCAAACTTGTTTTTTTGAATAGGATATATTTTACTTTTATCTTTTATTCGATATCCATCAGCAGAAAGACTATATATTTTTAAACTTTTAATCTCTGGATGTTTATGATCAATAATATCAAACCCAAATTTTAATGGGTTTAATGCTGTTTCTGTTTTTGTATTTCTTAATTCAAAATGTAGATGTGGAGCAGTAGAACTTCCTGAGTTTCCTGAAAGTGCAAAGTTTTCGCCTTTTAATATTTTAATTTCATTTGGCTGTAGAAATATTTCCACTTCAAAATTCTTTTCTTTTTTTTGTGTTGCATAAACAATTGAATCTAGTTTACCTATTAATTTACTGCAATGGGCATATACACTTGTAATTCCATTTGGGTGATTTATATATACAACTTTCCCATAGCCATATGGTGATATTTTTATTCGAGAAATATATCCATTGTCAATTGCAAGAATTTTTACACCTTCTTTACCATTTGTTTTAAAGTCCAATCCCATATGAAAATGATTTGGTCTAAGTTCTCCAAAGTTTGCAGACAAAATGAGTGGAATTTCTAATGGTGGACTATACCTACTTTCTGTTTGTGAAATTGTAGTAAATATAAATAGATTTGAAATTAAAACTAAAAGAATAGTATGTCTCATTTTTCAAAAATACCTTTTTTTTAAAAAAAATACACAAAAAGAATTGCTTAAAATGTTGTTAATTTATCCTACAATGTTAATTTTGTGGAAAGTCGAAAACAATGACCGAAAAAATTCAGCAAATAATTGATGGTATAAGGTTGAAATACAAAATGTTGTATTCTCAATTGGAGTCTGAACGATCTCTTAAATTAGAAATCGAAACTGAATTGACATCTGTAAAAAATGATATTTTAATTTTGGAGAAAGAAAAATCTGAATTTGAAGATCAAAACGAGAAGTTAAAATCGGAATTGGAAACGATAATAAAACAACGAGTTGATGAAAATCAAGCCAGTTTAAAAGACAGGAATGAAGGAATTGACGAATTGGTAAGGGAAGTAGAACACTGTATCAATCAGTTAAAATAATAACGAATGGGAAAGTTATCCTTAAAGGTTGTAGTTGCTGGAAGAACATATCCTCTGACATTAAATGAAGGAGAAGAAGATAAGGTTTTGAATGCGGCAGAAGACATTAATAAAGCAATTAAATTGCTTCAGGATAGCTATGCAGTTAAAGATATGCAAGATTTATTAGCTATGACAGCTTTACAACTCGCTACAAAACCAAAAGTTTCAAGTGTTTCTGTTCCGACAGAGCCTGATTTTTCATTGATTGAAAAAGAGCTAGAAGTTTTATCAAGTGAATTGAAAGGTTTAGAATAGTTATAATAGTTCTTACTAAGCTCCCCGCTTCTTCGCATTTAGAATGTGTTGAGTGGGTTTTTTTATATACATAATTTGAAAGACTAAAAGAATATGATGTTAATTATAGGGTTGCTAATAGGGATAATTGGTGGAGGAATTGCTGCTTATTTTATTCAAAATAATTTATTAGTTAAAAAGAAAGAGCAAATAATACACGAAGCAGAAGTGGAAGGAGAAACTCTTAAAAAAGAAAAAATGCTTAGTGCGAAAGAAAATTTCTTAAAATTAAAAGAAGAACATGAAATATCTTTAAAAGAAAAGGATAGAAGATTACAATCTCTAGAGGATAAAGTGAAAAGTAAGGAAAATACTTTATCTCAAAAAATTGAAGAAATTGGACGAAAAGAAAAAGATGCTGAGAAAATTCAAACTGATTTTGAATCTAAAATTCAAGCTGTAGATTTGAAACATCAAGAATTGGAAAAGATTCAACAAAAAAGAGTTCTCGAATTAACTAAAATTAGTGGTATGTCTCCTGAAGACGCAAAAAATCATTTAATGGATGCATTAAAGGATGAAGCTAGAACAGGTGCTATGGTTCATATCAAAGAGATTATGGAAGAGGCTAAGTTAAATGCGAATGTTGAAGCTAAAAAAATTGTTATTCAAGCAATTCAACGTGTAGCGACTGAACAAGCTGTAGAGAATGCTGTTTCTGTTTTTAATATTGAATCTGATGAAGTAAAAGGTAGAATAATTGGACGTGAAGGTCGTAATATTAGAGCGCTTGAAGCTGCGACTGGAGTTGAAATTATTGTTGACGATACACCAGAAGCGATTATGTTATCATGTTTTGACCCAGTCAGAAGAGAGTTAGCTAGGTTGGCTTTACATCAATTAGTTTCTGATGGTAGAATTCACCCTGCAAGAATTGAAGAAGTTGTTGTTAAGATAAAACGTCAATTAGAAGAAGAGATTGCTGAAACGGGAAGAAGAACTTGTATCGACTTAGGTATTCATGGTTTACATCCTGAATTAACTAGAATGGTTGGTAGAATGAAATATAGATCATCTTATGGTCAAAATTTATTACAACATTCTAGAGAAGTAGCTAATTTATGTGCAATAATGGCCGCTGAATTAGGTTTAAATGTTAAGTTAGCTAAAAGAGCAGGATTATTACATGATATTGGGAAGGTTCCTGATGAAGATCCTGAATTACCACATGCTATTTTAGGTATGAAATTAGCTGAGAAATTTGGTGAAAAACCTGAAATTTGTAATGCTATTGGCGCTCATCATGATGAAATTGAAATGACTTCAATGATTTCTCCTATCGTTCAAGTATGTGATGCTATATCAGGAGCAAGACCAGGAGCAAGACGTGAAGTTGTAGAATCATATATCAAGCGTTTAAAAGAACTTGAAACATTAGCATTGTCTTATGAAGGTGTTTCTACCGCGTATGCAATTCAAGCTGGAAGAGAATTACGCGTAATAGTTGAAAGTGAAAAAGTGACGGATTTAAAAGCTGATGAATTATCATTTGCAATTTCTCAAAGAATTCAGACTGAAATGACTTATCCAGGTCAAGTGAAAGTTACTGTAATTAGAGAGAAAAGATCAGTAAGTTACGCTAAATAAGATATTTATACGCTATGTTATTTTTTAATAAACATGTTTTAGTAACGGGAGGAGCAGGATTTATCGGTTCTAATATAGTTGAAAAATTATTAAATGAAGGTGTATCTGTAACCGTTTTAGATAATTTATCTACTGGTAAATTAGAAAATATCGAAGAGTTTAGCCAAAACCCTAATTTTAGGTTCATTAAAGGTGATATTTGCGATATTGATACTTGTTTAAATGCTTTAAAAGGAATTGACTTAGTTTGTCATCAGGCAGCTTTGGGATCTGTTCCGCGCTCAATAGAGTTTCCTCATAATACACATGAAGTAAACGCAACCGGATTCTTAAATATGTTACATGCTGCGAAAGTATCAGGTATAAAGAGATTTGTTTACGCTAGTTCCTCAAGTGTTTATGGTGATAGTGTAATCTCTCCTAAAGTTGAAGGAGAAGAAGGTAATTTATTGTCGCCATATGCAGTTACTAAGCAATTAAATGAAAAATATGCGAAAGTATATTCACAGCTTCATGAAATGGAAACAATTGGTTTAAGGTATTTTAATATTTTTGGACCAAAACAAGATCCAAACGGAGTTTATGCTGCGGCGATACCTAAATTCATCTCTCGTTTAATAAATGATGAGGATGTAGTTATTAATGGGGACGGTTTGCAAACAAGAGATTTTACGTATGTTAAAAATGCTGTAAATGCTAATTTTTTATCTCTTTTTAAAGAAGATTTAAAAAATAAATCAAATGTTTTTAATGTAGCTTGCAATGATTCTTTTACTTTGATTAATGTTGTTGACTCTTTAAAAGAAGGATTACATAAAATTGGAATTAACTCAAATTCAACAATTGTATTTGGACCTGAAAGAGCTGGGGATATTAAACATTCTCTAGCTAATATTGGTTTGATTGAATCCAGTTTAGGTTATAAGCCTTTTTATACATTTCAAGAAGGTGTTGATGAGTATATTGGATTAATGAAGTGATTTGTGTTAAAAGATTCTAAATCTTTTTTTCATTCTGTTTCAGTATTATTTACTGGAGTTGTTTTTTCTCAAGTATTAAGTTATTTACTTTCTCCAATTATAACCCGTCAATTCGATCCTGAAAGTTCGGCGTATCTAGGTTTGTTTTTAAGGATTACAACACTTGGAGCTGCTCTTGCTACCGCAAGATTAGAAATGGCTTTGCCCTTAGAAAAAGAGAAGCATCATGCATTTGGAATTTATCGCTTTTCTTTCCGTTTTTCAATTATAATAAGTTGTGCATCATTATTAATATTAGTTGTTTTTTCAGGAGTTTGGGCTAATACTATTTTTGATGTTTTGTTTTTATTGAGTCTTCCAATTGGAATATTGTTGACTGCATTCTATAATTTAGGTGCAAGTTGGTCATTAAGAAATAGTGATTATAAAACAATTTCAAGATCATCTATACTTTTATCTGTAGGTTCCAATTTTTTAAAAGTTGGTTTTGGTTTAATGAGTGGAAATTTCATTTTTTTGATTTTAGCTACTTTGGTTGGTTTTTTTATTTCATCGTTTGTCTATGTCAAAGATTTTATACGCGAAAAGAAAACAGCTATTTTAAATAGGAAATCAAAAAGGACAATTTCCTTAGTTTTAAAAAACTCCGATTTATACACGTATAATTTACCACATGTTTTATAGATTTATCTAGAGATCTATTATTAGCATCTATAATATGGAATTGTTATTGGAAGAGTGAGTTTGTTTCTTTTGATCATGCTTTCAAGATGTTGAAATTACCTATTGTATTTATAGGGGCCGCTATTGGTCAGGTTTTTTTTAAAAATGTACTGAATTAATTCAAAATAACAAATCGATTCGTCCTATTACTCTAACAATTAGTTTATTTCTTTTTTTAGTTAGTGTAATTCCTTTTTCCATAATGTTTTTTTATGGATCTACTATTTTTAATTTTGTTTTTGTTCCAAAATGGGCATTTTCAGTTAGAATTGCTACAGTAATTTCACCTTGGTTAATGTTGAATTTTATTACTTCTCCAATTTCATATATCCCTATTTTGGTTGGGGCTCAAAAAACGTTCTTTTGGCTTAATCTTGTAGGAACGATTTTAATGATTATTGTAGTTTCAATTCCGTATTTAATTGAAATTAATATAACTTTTGTTCATTTATTGAGTATTTTAAATGTAGTTCAATCTATATTTTTAGGTTTAATTTTGATTTGGATTTTTAAGATTGCAAGAAATTAGTGAAGTGTAGTCTAAATCCGAAGATAGTAAATTCTCTTACAGATTTTTTTATTGTATATAGTAAGTTTATAAGGAAAAATACATCAATTTATGTTTGATTGTTAATGTTTTAAGTTTTATGCATTATTTGTTGCGTGGGTTTAAGTTCGTACTGCATTTAAATTAGACTAACTCATACTTTTCCGTATTTATCCATTTAGTTTCAATTTTTAAGCTATAAATTTTAGTAGGATTGATTTTTATTTTTATTATCACACCTAATGATTAAACAAAATCTAGGTTTAAGCATTAGAATAAATCATTATATTTACATTTTAAATTGGTTACTTTAGTTGCTTTATTGTGTGACTGACTATCGCGAAGCTTTAGATTTACTTTCAAAAAAAATACATTTTTTAATGTGTTAAATTATATTTTTGGTTAAAATATTCATATTAATTCGATAAATAAAGAAATGCAAGATTTAAACGGAAAATCCATATTAATAACAGGGGGGGACTGGGTCACTTGGGAAAGAGTTGACTAAAACTATACTTCAAAGATGGCCAAATGTTAAAAGATTAGTTATATTTTCAAGAGATGAGCAAAAACAATTTCAAATGGCTCAAGATTATCCTGAATATAAATTTCCTCAAATCAGTTTTTTATAGGTGATATTTGTGATGTTGAAATATTAAAAAGGGCATTTAATGAACCAGTTTTTTGTAATATTTGCTGTTATATTGAAATATGTTCATTTAAATTATTAAAATCCTGACGTATGTTTAAAAACGAATTTAGGGGAAAATTAAAATTTAATTAACATAGCGATTCAAGATGGTGTTGTATAAGTTGTTTCTTTCTATTTGTATGAAGCAATTTTTGCAATTGATTTATACAGAGAAACAAAATTAACAACCGATAAATTATCAGTAGTTTGTCTTTGTCACAGATTGCTATGAATGAGTTGTTAAATGGATTCAAAATAAGTTATTTACATTAAAGTTAAATCTTTATGGATGTCATAAAACTAATTGGTAGAACGGAAGAAATATTTGAAAAAGATATTTTTAAATATAAAAAAGAATTACAATCAATAATTCAAAAGTCACGTTTTTTAGTAATTGGTGGTGCTGGATCAATTGGTCAAGCTGTTACAAAAGAGATTTTCAAACGAAATCCTTTGAAGTTACATGTTGTAGATATTAGTGAAAACAATATGGTGGAACTTGTCAGAGATTTAAGGAGTTCTATTGGCTATATTGATGGTGATTTTCAAACTTTTGCTTTGGATATTGGTTCTATTGAATACGATGCATTTATTGAATCAGATGGAAAGTATGATTATGTACTAAATTTATCGGCACTTAAACATGTAAGAAGTGAAAAAGATCCATTTACATTGATGAGAATGATTAATGTAAATATTTTTAACACTGAAAAAACGGTTCGACAATCAATAGAAAACGGAACTAAAAAATACTTTTGTGTTTCAACGGATAAAGCTGCTAATCCAGTTAATATGATGGGCGCTTCAAAAAGAATTATGGAAATGTATTTGATGAAAATGAGTCACGATATAACCATTTCGACTGCTCGATTTGCAAATGTTGCGTTTTCTGATGGTTCTTTATTACACGGGTTTAATCAAAGAATATTAAAAAAACAACCTATTGTTGCACCAAATGATATTAAGCGCTATTTTGTTACGCCAAAAGAATCTGGAGAACTTTGCTTAATGTCTTGTATTTTTGGAGAAAACCGTGATATTTTCTTTCCTAAATTAAGTGAAAATTTACATTTAATATCATTCGCTGATATAGCCGTAAAATATTTAGCAGAATTAGGATACGAACCTTATTTGTGCAAAGACGAGGAAGAAGCTCGATCGTTAATGTCTACACTTCCTTTGGATAAAAAATGGCCTTGTCTTTTTACAGCTAGTGATACTACTGGAGAAAAAGATTTCGAAGAATTTTTTACAGAATCTGAAACATTAGATATGGAAAGATTTGAAAATTTTGGGATTATTAAAAATGAAGGTATTTATAATTCAGGTAAAATTGAAAATTTCAGCAGTTCAATTCATAAAATGATATTAAATAAAAGTTGGAAAAAGGAAGAAATTGTAGAACTGTTTTTTGATATGATTCCAGATTTTGGTCACAAAGAAACTGGAAAATATTTAGATTCAAAAATGTAATTATGTCTGAATTTAAATCTGTAATATCATTTGTTCAACAACAATTTAAAACGAAAGAATTTATTCCGTTGCATGTACCAACATTTAGTGGAAATGAAAAAAAGTATTTAATTGATACAATAGATTCAACGTTTGTTTCTTCTGTTGGAGCATATGTAGATCAATTTGAATCGATGATGACAGAAATAACGAAAACCAAAAAAGCGGTTGCAGTTGTAAATGGAACATCTGGAATTCAAGTTGCTTTAAGATTAGCAGGAGTAAACTCTAATGACGAAGTAATTACACAAGCGCTTACTTTTGTTGCAACAATTAATGCAATTGCTTACAATAATGCGTATCCAATTTTTCTAGATGTAGATATAGATACAATGGGACTTTCTCCAAAAGCGGTTGAATCTTTCTTAGAAGAATTTGGTGATTTAAGAGTAGATGGATGTTACAATAAGAAAACAAATCGTAAGATTTCAGCTTGTGTTCCAATGCATACTTTTGGATTTCCAGTTCATTTGAATGAATTGATTCAAGTATGTTCAAAATGGGGAATTCCAGTTATTGAAGACGCAGCAGAATCTTTAGGAAGTGAGTATGATGGTAAACCAACTGGAAGTATTGGACAATTAGGGGTTTTTTCTTTTAATGGAAATAAAATTGCTACTTGTGGTGGTGGTGGAGTTATAGTTACAAACGACATTTTATTGGGTGAAAAAGGTAAATATTTAACGACTACTGCTAAAATCCCACATCCATTTGAATATGTTCACGATGAAATAGGATATAATTTTAGAATGCCAAATTTGAATGCTGCATTAGCTTGTGCGCAGTTAGAACAATTAGACTTTTTTATGGTGAATAAAAGGCAGTTGGCCCTTGAGTATAAATCATTCTTTGATTCTAAAGGTTTAAATTTCAGAACAGAAAATGAAAACACGAAAGCAAATTATTGGTTGATGTGTTTGGAATTGGAAAATAAAATTGAACGTGATTTGTTTTTAAAAACAACGAATGAAAATGGTGTTATGACGCGCCCAATTTGGCAATTAATGTTTCGTTTACCTATGTATCAACATTGTCAAAGAGATGAACAAAAAAATGCCATTTATTTAGAAGAGCGAATAGTAAATATACCGAGTAGTGTCAGAGGATAAAACAATATTAATTGGTTATTCTGGTCACGGATATGTGGTTCTGGATGTTGCTATTGAACAAGGAATTGACATTTTAGGATACTCTGAAAAAAATGAATTATTTGAAAACCCATTTAATTTAACGTATTTAGGATTTGAAAATAAGGTTGAATTTATTGGTTGGAATTCTGATATAGATTTTATTTTAGGAATTGGCGACAATAATATTAGACAGAATATCGCTAAAAATATTCAGCAAAAAAATAAAAGAATTAAAACGTTAATTCATACTTCGGCTTCCATATCAAAAACAGCAGAAATTGGAGAAGGAACATTCGTAAATAGAAACGTTTCAATAAATGCTTTATCTAAAATAGGTGAAATTGTAATTTTAAATACGAGTTGTGTCATCGAGCATGACTGTACTATTGGAAACGCTGTACATATTGCTCCAGGTGCTGTTTTAGCTGGAAATGTAAGTGTTGGTGAACGAACTTTTATTGGAGCAAACTCTGTAGTTAAGCAAGGAATAAAAATAGGGAAAGATGTTATTATTGGAGCAGGATCCGTTGTTTTGAAAAATATTCCTGACGGAGAAACGTGGATAGGTAATCCTGCAAAAAAAATAAAATAAGAATGGAAAAAGTAATTATCATTGCTGAGGCAGGTGTGAATCACAATGGTGATATGAATATAGCGAAACAATTAATTGATGTAGCTGCCAAAGCAGGTGTTGATTATGTGAAATTTCAGACATTTAAAGCTGATACATTGGTTAGTTTAGACGCGAAAAAAGCTAGCTATCAAAGTAAAAACATAGGAGACAACGACGATTCTCAATATAATATGTTGAAGAAATTGGAGCTAAGTCACCAAAATCATTTAGAATTAATGGAATATTGCAAACTTAAAAAAGTTGCATTTTTCTCAACTGCTTTTGATGTGGAAGGAGTTAACTATTTGAACAATTTAGGATTGTCATTTTTCAAAATTCCAAGCGGTGAAATGACGAATTATCCATATATAAAAGCGGTTGCATCCTTTGGAAAACCTGTAATTATGTCCACAGGAATGTGTACAGAAGATGAAATTGAAAACGCGATTGATGTTTTATTAAAAAATGGATTGAATAAAGAATTGATTTCAATTTTACATTGTAATACTGAATATCCAACTCCAATGAAGGATGTTAATTTATTAGCAATGTTAACAATTAAAAATAAATTCAATGTAAAAGTTGGATATTCTGACCACACATTAGGTATCGAAATACCGATTGCAGCAGTTGCTTTAGGCGCTAAAGTAATAGAAAAACATTTTACTTTAGACAGAAACTTACTTGGTCCTGATCATATTGCTTCTTTAGAGCCAAAAGAACTAATTGAAATGGTAAAATCAATTCGGAATATCGAACTTGCAATTCAAGGAAATGGAATTAAAACTCCAAGTGAAAGTGAAATGAAAAACATAGATATTGCTCGAAAAAGCATTCATATAAACAAAAATTTAAATAAAGGACATATACTTTTAGAAGAAGATTTAATTACTCTTCGTCCAGGTAATGGTATATCTCCGATGAAATGGGAATCGATAATTGGGAAAACACTTCTTATTGACAAACAACATAATGAAAAATTAAACTTGAGTGATATCTCATGAAAATAGGTGTTTTAACAAGTTCACGTGCAGATTATGGTATCTATTTACCATTATTAAATAAATTAAAAATTGATTCATTTTTTAATTTAGAAATAATTGCATTTGGAACGCATTTATCTACAAGTCACGGCTATACTATTGATCAAGTAATAAAAGATGGATATACTGTTATTCATGAAATATCTTCTTTAATTTCAAACGATAATGAACAAAGTATCGCTTCATCTTATGGATTAACAACTCTTAAATTTGCGGATTTTTGGTCACAAAACAATTACGACTTAGTATTATGTTTAGGAGATCGATTTGAAATGAGTGCCGTCGTTCAGTCAAGTATCCCATTTGGAATTAAATTAGCTCATTTCCATGGAGGTGAAACAACACTTGGAGCAATTGACAACATATATAGACATCAAATTACGCTCGCTTCGAAAATTCATTTTACAGCAACAGAAATATTTGCTTCTAAAGTAAAAGAATTAACCAATCAAGAAAACAACATCTTTAACGTTGGATCATTGAGTTTAGATGATATGCCAAACTACGAACCGATTGAAAAATCCTCTTTTTTGGAAAAATATGGAATCAATGAAGACTATGTATTGGTCACTTTTCATCCCGAAACAGTTTCTCCTCAAGAAAATATTAAATATGCTCTTGAGATAAAAGAATCATTAGCACAAATTTCAAAAAATCTATATGTGGTGATAACAATGCCAAATGCAGATACTTTAGGATCCGTATTTAGAACAGAAATTGAAAAACTTAAAAAGGAAAATTCTGATAGAATTATATTAATTGAAAATTTCGGTAAAATGAATTATTTTTCTGCTATGTATTATTCAAAATTACTAATTGGAAATACATCAAGTGGGATCTTAGAAGCAGCATCTTTCAATAAATATGTAGTAAATGTTGGTGATAGACAGAAAGGTAGAGTTCAAAGTTCTAATATATTTAATTGTTCTTTTGATGCTGACGAAATTATTTTTGTAACCAATGAAGCTATTTCAAAAGGCGAATATATTGGTGAAAATGTATATTTTCAAAAAGATGTTGCCTTAAATATTATCAAAGTAATAAAGAATAATAAATAGTCTAATATGAGAGTTTACACAGATCATTTAATTCTTAACGGAAGCAAAATTAAAGATGCGCTCGTTCAATTGAATGAATTAGGATCAGACGCAATTTTATTTGTTACGGACGAAAATGATAAATTAAAAGGAGCATTAACAGATGGCGATATACGTCGTGGTTTAATTAAAGGAATTACAATTGATTGTTCAATCAATGAAATAATACAAGAAAATCCAAGATTCATTCAAAAAGGAGAAAATAATTTAAATAAAATCATTGAATATAGAGAAGCGGAATTTAAAATTATTCCTGTTTTAGATGATAATCATGTTATTGTAAATGTAATTAATTTCAGAAAAATAAAATCGTACTTGCCCGTTGACGCTGTAATGATGGCTGGTGGAAGAGGCAAAAGATTACAACCTTTAACAGATACAATACCAAAACCATTATTAAAAATTGGTGATAAATCTATTATGGAGCTCAATTTGAATCGTTTAATAACGTTTGGAATCGATGATTTTTGGGTGACCGTAAAATATCTAGGAGAACAAATAGTTGACTATTTTGGAGATGGTAAAGAGAAAAATTTATCAATAGAATATGTTTGGGAAAATGAACCTATGGGAACAATTGGTGCTGTTTCCAAAATAAAAAACTTTGATCATGATTATGTATTAATCACAAATTCAGATTTATTAACCAATCTTGATTACGAACATTTTTTTCAAGAATTTTTAAAAAAGGATGCTGATTTGGCTGTTTTAACAATTCCGTATAAAGTAAGTATACCTTATGCAGTTCTTGAAACAAATAATGGAGAAGTGAAAAGTTTTAAAGAAAAACCTACGTATACCTATTATTCAAATGGTGGAATTTATCTTGTTAAAAAAGAGATGCTAAACTATATTCCTGAAAATTCATTTTTCAACGCAACTGATTTAATGGAAAAAATAATTGAAATGAAGCATAAGGTTATATCGTATCCATTTTCAGGGTATTGGTTGGATGTTGGGAAACACGATGATTTTGAAAAAGCGCAAGAAGATATTAAAAATATTAAGTTTTAGATGAATATATTAATTACAATTTGTGCAAGGGGAGGTTCAAAAGGAATTCCAGGTAAAAACATTAAATTAATCAATGATAAACCTCTGATTAATTACACGATTGAACTAATTCAAAAAATTGCACCAAAATACAAAGCTAAAATTACATTATCAACAGACGACGATGAAATTAAAAAAGCGGCTGAAAAATGTGGTTTATTTACAAACTATAAACGTCCAGAGCATTTAGCTACTGATACGGCTGGGAAAATTGATACGATTAAAGATTTATTATTGTATGAAGAAGAGTTGTTGAATGAAAAATATGATTTTATTCTAGACTTAGACGTGACGTCTCCTTTAAGGACAGAACAAGATATTGACGATGCGCTTGTATTAATAAAAAAGAATACTGAAGCTGAAACACTTTTTTCTGTTAATAATGCTGCTAGAAATCCATATTTTAATATGGTTGAAGAAGGAGCTGATGGGTTTTACAAATTAATTAAAACAAATCCAGACGGTAGTGTAATGACAAGGCAATCAGCACCAAAAGTATATGATTTAAATGCCTCATTTTATTGGTACCGTAGATCTTTTTTTGATTTGAATTTGAAATCACCCATTACTGATCGTTCTCTGATTTTTGAGATGAAACATACCTGTTTTGATTTAGATCATCCAATTGATTTTTTATTTATGGAATATTTATTAAATAACAATAAATTAGATTTCGAATTATGAAAATTTTAATTGTTGGTTTAGGTTCTATTGCTACAAAACACATCATCGCAATTCGGAAATTAATTTTAAACCCTGAGATTTATGCTTTACGTTCAAATCTAGAAGCGAATAAAGTCGAAGGAATCATTAATATTTTTGATTTAAACGATGAAACGCTTGAATTCGATTTCGCTTTGATTTCAAATCCAACTCAAAATCATGAGGAATATATTGAAAAGCTTTCTAAAAAAAACATAGATTTATTTATTGAAAAACCACCAGTGAGTTCATTGTTAAATATCCATGAATTGGCGCGTAAAATAAATGAGAAAAATATCAAAACGTACGTTGCTTGTAATTTAAGATTTCATCCATGTTTAGTTTTTTTGAAAAAACAGTTGGAAACGAAAGAGAATTGTGTAATTAATGAAGTCAATATTTATTGTGGCTCTTATTTACCAGAATGGAGACCGAATCAAGATTTTAGAAAAAATTACAGTGCAAATCCAGAAATGGGCGGTGGTGTTCATTTAGATTTATTTCACGAAATCGACTATTCTCATTGGTTATTTGGGAAGCCTGAAAATATGCATTGCGTGAAACGAAATGTTTCATCTCTAAATATCGAAGCAATTGATTCCGCAAATTACATTTTAGAATATCCTCGTTATAATATAAATATTGTACTTAATTATTTTCGAAGAGATTCTAAAAGATCAATTGAAATATTATTTGAAGATGATACTTGGACAATTGATTTGTTAAAAAACAGCATTGAGGATAGTGAAAATGAAATCATTTTTCAAGCTGAAGATTTTACAATTTTAGACACGTATGATTCTCAAATGAACTATTTTATAAATGGTTTGAAGAACAATCAAAAACAAATGAATACATTTGCCGACTCGATTGAGATTTTAAAAACATGTTTAAATAATGACTAAATTAATAAATAGGATAATCATTGTTACTGGTGGTAATGGTTTACTTGGAAAAGAAATCATTTCTAAATTAGTTTCAGAAGGTGCTTTTTGTATTAATTTCGATATTAATCATGAAACAAATGATGATTTATCGTCTATGAAATGTGACATTACGGACACAAAATCTGTAGATTCTTGTATTGATTTAATTTTAAAAAAATACGATAGAATTGACGGACTTGTCAACAATGCTTATCCAAGAACAAAAGATTGGGGTGCTAAATTTGAAGACATTCCGTATGGTTCATGGCAAAAAAACATGGACTATCAATTGAATAGTTACTTTTATATTTCGCAACAAGTATCTAAAAAAATGATGCTGCAAGAATCTGGATCTATTATAAATATGGCTTCAGTTTACGGAATTGTTGGCCCAGATTTCACGGTTTATAATGGCACAGAAATGACAATGCCAGCAGCTTATGCAGCTATTAAAGGTGGGGTTATTAATTTCACTCGTTATTTGGCATCTTACTTAGGGAAGTATAATATTAGAGTGAACACCATTTCTCCAGGTGGAATTTTTGACAATCAGAATCAAATATTCGTAGATAATTATAACAAAAAAGTTCCCATGCAAAGAATGGGGTTACCAGATGACATCTCTCCTTCAGTTGTTTTTCTGTTGTCAGAAGATGCAAAATATATAACGGGTCAAAATTTAGCCATAGACGGTGGCTGGACAGCAATTTAAAATAATTAATTAAAATAATTTCTATAAAATGACAGTACAAAAAATAACATGGTGTAAGAATTGTTTGAACATGTCAACGCGACCTAGAATAACTTTTGATGCACGAGGTTGGTGCAATGCTTGTCAATGGATGGAAGAAAAAAAACATATTGATTGGGCTCCAAGAAAAAAAGAATTAGAAGACCTTTTAGAGAAAAACAGGTCTAAAACAGGTAGTTTTGATTGTATCGTGCCGGTAAGTGGTGGAAAAGATGGGTCTTATGTTGCCTATATGCTAAAACATAAATATGGAATGACACCATTAACCGTAACTGTTAGACCGGCATTATCTTTACCTATCGGAGATCAAAATTTAATTAATTTTATTCAGTCAGGTTACGATCATATACATATTTCGCCGAATTCGAAAGTAATGGATCGTTTAAATAAATATGGATTTATCGAAAAAGGATTTCCGTATTATGGATGGTTAATTGCAATTATGACGGCAGTTATTCGCACAGCTTCAAATTTTAATATCCCCTTATTATTCTACGGAGAAGATGGTGAAGTTGAATATGGTGGCTCTACAGAAAGTAAAAGCAATCCTCTTTATGGTATAGAATATATGAAAAAAGTATATCTAGAAGGTGGGCATCAAAAAGTATTTGATAGAATTAAACAAGACGACGACATTTCAGAGGCTGATTTATCTTTTTTCACATTCCCAACGGATGATGAAGTTTCAAAAGTAGGTTTAACTTTTACACATTGGTCTTATTTTGAAGCTTGGGATTCATATAGAAATTACATCACTGCAAAAGAAAATTGTGGTTTAATTGAAAAAGAAGAAGGTAACGATGATACGTTTACTAATTTTTCACAAAATGATCAAGCTCTTTATAGTTTACATGCTTATTTAATGTATCTAAAATTTGGTTTTGGTCGTGCAACTCAAGATGCAGGAATTGAAATCAGAAGAGGTTCCATGACAAGGGATCAAGCATTAAATTTAGTTAAAATGTATGATAATTCGTATCCAGCAGATTTAATAGATACATTTTTAGAGTATTATAAAATGACGAAAGAGGAATTTGATACTGTGTTAGATACGTATGCAAATAAAGATTTATTTGAAAAAATAGATGGTATTTGGGAACCTAAATTTACTCCAGGAGAAGATTTTACAGTATGAAAATTGCCATTGTAGATTATGGAATGGGAAATATCCAATCCATTAACAACGCTTTAAATCATCTTGGAGTAATTGATGTGATTGTAACATCGGAATTTGAAACATTGAACTCAGCTGATAAGATTATACTTCCTGGGGTTGGATCATTTGGAAAAGCAATTCATAAAATAAAACTGAAAAAAATAGATATCTTTTTAAACGAAATTGCTGTAAAAAATAAAAAGCCACTTTTAGGAATTTGTCTTGGAATGCAACTTCTTGGTAAATCCAGTACCGAAGAAGGATGTAATGACGGATTAGGTTTTATTGACGGGTCAGTTATTAAATTTGAAAACACACTTGTTAAAGTTCCTCATGTAGGATTCAATCAGGTAAAAATGAATCCTAATTCAATATTGAATGATGGATTAAAAGAATCTTCGGATTTTTATTTTACGCATAGCTATAAAATGTTAAGTGAGAGTGATATTAATCAAAGTTATTGTAATTACAATGGTGATTTCATTGCCAGTTTTGAAGTCGATAATATAGCAGGAGTTCAGTTTCATCCTGAATTGAGTCAAACAAATGGATTGAGATTATTAAAAAATTTCATAGAAAAATTTTAATGTTAAGAAAACGAATCATATTTACACTCATTTATAGTAATGGATTTTTCATGCAAAGCAGAAATTTCAGACTTCAAAAAGTTGGAAATTTGAATTGGCTTGAAAAAAATTATCAATTTAAAAAAATTGCGCTTTCATTGGATGAACTAATTGTTTTGAATTCCACAAAAGAAAACAAAACAATTGAAGAATTTTCTAAAACATTAAACAGTCTGGTGAAAAATGTTTTTATACCTGTAGCTGCTGGAGGAGGTGTTAAAAGCATGGAAGATGCTGAATTACTTTTCAATAGTGGCGCTGATAAAATCGTTTTAAATAGCTTATTAGTAGAAAATCCAGAGATTGTCAAGCAAATCATACAAAAATATGGTTCACAAAGTGTTGTGGCATCAATAGATTATAAAAAAAATGGATCAGATTTAGAAGTTTTTATAAATGACGGAAATACAAAAATAGATTTTCATCTGAAAGAATATTTAGATTACTTAGAAAAACTTGAAGTTGGTGAAATTTATTTAAACTCAATTGAACAAGATGGAACTGGATTTGGGTATGACTTTGAAACGATAAATAAAATGTCTGAATTTATAAAAACGCCATTAATTATAGCAGGTGGTGCAGGAAATGAATTTCATTTAATGCAAGGATTGAAATTAGATAAAGTCAGTGCAGTAGCCACAGCAAACCTATTTAATTTTATTGGTGATGGTTTACCAAATGCACGTAAAAAAATAATTGAATCAGGAGAAAATATTGCTAATTGGTATGTTAATTAGAGAAATCATAAAAAAACGAAGGTTTTGTATCGATGCTGACCGCATTGGTCCTGATGCTCCATTTACACATTGGAGACTCCATTATCAATCTAAGATGTTGAAGCTTTGTAAACGCAAATTCAGACATTTTTCTGATACCGCTCAATTTAGAGCTGGAGCGTATGCAATTGGCTGTTCGAAAATAGAAATCGGAAACCGGGTGATAATCCGACCAAATTGTATGTTGTTTGGTGAGACTGTAATCGATATGGAATGTTCAATTAAGATTGAAGACGATGTTATGCTTGGATCGGGGGTTCATATATATGTCAATAATCACAAATTTGACCGAACAGATATTTCGATTATTGATCAAGGATATTATCCTGATGAAGCAGTTGTTTTAAAAAAAGGATGCTGGATTGGTGCAAATACTATCATCTTGCCAGGTGTAACAATCGGGGAAAATTCAGTAATAGGTGCTGGTTCTGTTGTTACAAAATCAATTCCTGATTTCGTTGTTGCAGGTGGTGTACCTGCTAAGTTGATAAAAGAAATAGGGAAAGCACGACATGCTATTACTTGAAATTATAAAAAAAACAGCACATAAATGAAATTCGACAAAGTTGTATATATTAGATACTTTCCTTTAACCAAGGCAATTTATACAGATTTATATTTTGAACAATTATTAGAAAATAATGTTAAAGTTGAATATTTAGATTTAACAAGTTTATTCTTTCCTGCTCAAAATTTTAATGATAGCTTTCAATTTAATGGAAACATAAAAATAAATAACTATAAAGAATTGAAACGCTATTTTAAATTACAAAATAACGATAGAGTTTTATATATATCAATAATGACCCTAGAATGGAGAGTGTTAAAACTTTTTAGATTGATTACAAAATTGAATTTAACAATTGGTGTATTTGCAAGAGGTGTTTTCCCAAAAGCAGAATTATCTAAAACATCAAGATTAATTCATTATAACAGAGTAATAAATTTAAAAAGGATAGTTTCATTTTTAAAAAATAAAACGTTAAGAGTATTCAAAATAAAAGGATATATAAAGAATTATGATTATGTTTTCAAAGCCGGAGATTTTGGGTATTGGGGAATTGGAGTTGGTAATGACTTTGATTTAAATTACGCAAATATAATTGAAGTGAATACAGTAGATTATGATGATTTTTTAAGAGAAAAAGATGAAGAAAATAATAACAATAATAATCAAATTGTGTTTTTGGACCAATATCTCCCGTATCACCCTGACGTAGCATTTTTAAAAATGAAAACAGTGGAGCCTGAAAAATATTATAATGAATTAAATTCATTTTTTGAAAGACTTGAAAATCAGACAGGTAAGAACGTTGTGATTGCTGCACATCCAAAAGCTGAAAAATATCATCAATTTAATCCATTTAATGGAAGAGAGATTTATTTTAATAAATCAAATGAATTAGTGAAGGGTTCTTTTTTTGTTTTAACACATGATAGCACTTCAGTTTGCTATCCTATTTGTTATAAAAAAAGAATTGTTTTACTTGATAGTTCTTATCTACTAGAAGTTTTTCCAGATATGTGTTTAACGATAAGTGGTATTATGAATTCTGCTGGAGCAACAAAAATTAATATGGATGACACTGGTTGTTTAGTAATTCCAGAAAAGATTAATTTAGAAATTTACAATGAATACAAATTCAAATATTTAACATCTAAAATAAGTGAAAAAACAATATCTGAAATAATTTTTTTAAATTTCATACTTGGAAATAATAAATGAAAAACTATTTAAAAATATATTTTTGGCAAATAATTTCGATTGCTTTTAGCTTTGCTTCTGTTTTTGTTGTTACTCCTTATATTTCTTCTGACAAATCTTTATATGGTGTATATACAGTTGTGATGGCTGCGTATTTATTTATTTCGTATGCTGATTTTGGCTTTTTGGGTGCAGGAATGAAATATGCCTGTGAATGTTTTGCTAAAAAAGAACAAAAAGAAGAAATTGAGATTATAGGTTTTTCAGGAGCAGTTTTCTTTGCTTTTGTGTTTCTTTTTTCAATAACAATGTTTGTTTTTGCTGTAAATCCAAATTACATAATTTCAAATTTTGATAATTTAAAAGAACAAAATATTGCTAGTGATTTGTTCTTTTACATGGGTGTATTTTGTCCTGTTTTTGTTCTTCAGAGAATCATTCAAATAATATATGGAGTTCGACTTAAAGATTATGTCTTTCAAAAAATATTGATAATATCAAATGTTATTAAAATAAGCTCTGCTTTTTATTTTTTTAGAGATGGTAATTATCAAATTGTAGAATATTTTGTTTTCACACAGATATGTTCGTTAAGTGCAAGTTTGTTTGGTCTATATACTTTAAAAAAGAAAGAAAAATATGATGTGGTCTACTTATTTAATTCGTTTAAATTTTCTAAAAAATTATTTATTAAAACAAAGAGACTAGCATTTTCTTCTATATTCCTCACAATTTCATGGATTTTTTTTTATGAGATTGATCCGTTTGTAATTGGTAAATTTATTGGGGTAAAAGAAGTTGCTCTTTATGCAATTGGATTAACAATAATGTCCTATTTTAGAGTGGTTTTCGGTGTTTTATATACCCCTTTTATAGCTAAAATGAATTATTTTATTGGTTTAAAAGATGATGAAGGTTTAAAGGTGTTTGTTGTAAAAATTTTGAAGCTTTTTATTCCTATAACTGTTTTTCCAGTTATAGCTGTATTTTTTTCATTAAATATTTTCGTAATTAATTGGGTTGGAAAAGAATATGAAACTTCAGTTCACATAATTCAGTTTTTAGTATTAAGTCATTTATTTAGTTTTATAATATCCCCTATTGGAATCCTAATCATGGCGCAAGAAAAAGTGAAGAAATTATATTTCAATAGTATTATTGAACCATTAATTTATTGGATTGGTGTAATTACAACAATTTCGATTTTAGGATTACAATCTTTCGCTATTTTCAAATTTGTCGCAATATTTTTTACTGCCATTTATTATATTAGTATTCTTTTGAATTACTTAGGAATGAAGTTATTTACATTTTTACAAGAATTGATTTTACCCGCTATTATACCCGTTATAATTATTATTTTTACTGTACTTATTTTTAAATCGTATTTTCCATTGGGTCAAAGTATTAGGAATTTATTAATTTATTTTTCATTAATTGGTGTAGTGGTATTATTCGGAACTGTAATTTATTACTGGACTTCAAAACAATTTAGAGATACGATTAATAGTATACTTTTTAAAATAAAATTTAGATTTAACTAAAAAAACGATGTCCTTGATATATTACTTAAATTTATTAAAAAATATTCTATCTGATTTGAATCTTAAATTTAAACATATTCAATCAATTAGCAGAAATCAGACAAAATTTCCGAAATCAAAAATTTATAGAAATTCAAAATTAGAAAATTCTACTTTAGATCCATTTTCAATTGTTTTTATAAATGTCACATTGTTCAATACAAAACTTGGGTCACATTCTTATGTTCAAAAAAATTCTACAATCATTAATTGTGAAATAGGTAAATTTTGTTCTATAGCATCCAATGTGACGATCGGACCAGGAATTCATTTAACTTCAGGAGTAAGTACTCATCCTGCATTTTATTTACAAAATACCCCTTTAATAAAGAAATATTCGAGTAAAGATTTATTTATTTCTAGTGTTCGATCAAATATCGGAAATGATGTTTGGATAGGGGAGAAATCAATCATTTTAGACGGGTTAACTATTGGTGATGGGGCTATAATTGCTGCTGGATCTATTGTTAACTCTAATGTCGAACCCTATTCAATTGTTGGTGGTATTCCTGCTAAACATATAAAATTTAGATTTGATGAACAAACTAGGATTAAATTATTAGAATTAAAATGGTGGAATAAATCCGAAGAATGGTTGGAACGAAATTATAAATCATTTCAAAATGTTAACGAATTATTAGAAATATGAGATATTTTAAAAAAATGTGTTTCAGTATTTATTATCTGTTGTTTTCAACCCAATTCAAATATTTAGATTTTAAATCGGCCGTATATTTCTCTGTAAAAGTACAAGGGAAAAAGTTTATAACTATTCAAAAAGGAAGCACGATTCAAAGATATGGATGGCTTTTAGCGTTGAAAATAGATAATAAAATTCCAATTTTAAATATCGGTCAAAGGTGTGCTATTGGTGATTCTTGTCATATTACTTCCGTTAGAAAAGTTATAATTGAGGATGATGTATTAATAGCGAATAGGGTTTACATATCTGATAATGTTCATTCTTTTATGGATGTAGGGACGCCAATAATTCAACAAAAAGTAGAATTCAAAAATGAAGTGATAATTGGTAAAGGGTCTTGGATTGGTGAAAATGTATGTATTATTGGTGCTAAAATCGGGGAAAATTGTGTGATTGGAGCGAATTCAGTAGTTACAAAAGATATTCCTGATTTTTGTATAGCAGTAGGTATTCCTGCAAAAGTGATTAAAAAGTATAATTTTGATAATAAAGAATGGGACAAGATATGAAGAAGGTATTAATTACAGGAGGCGCAGGATTTATTGGTTCAAATGTAGCGAAAAAATTATTAAACGATGGATACGAAATTACAATTTTAGATAATTTCTTAGTTCAAATACATGGGGGTAAAAATTGCTTAACAAGCGAGCTTGAAGGTAAAGTGAAGTTAATAATTGGAGATGTTTCGAATAAAGATGTTTTATACAAAGCTTTAGAAGGACAAAACGCAGTTATTCATTATGCTGCCGAGACAGGAACTGGACAATCAATGTATAATATTTCTCATTATTCGGATGTTAATATTCAAGCAACAGCAAATTTATGCGATTACATCATTAATGAAAATCATTCAATTGAAAATGTAATTGTAGCATCTTCACGTTCAATTTATGGAGAAGGTAAATACAAATCTAAAGAACATGGTTTTGTTTATCCAACTTCTCGTACTTTTAATACAGTATCAAAAACATTCGAAGTTACGTGTCCCATATCAAATTTATCCAATTTAGAATTATGTGCAACTGATGAATTTTCTAAAATTCATCCTTCATCTTTTTATGGAATTACCAAACAAGTTCAAGAACAAATGGTGTTAATGGCTACTAAATTAAAAGGGATAAATGGTTTTGCGCTTCGATATCAAAATGTTTATGGACCAGGTCAATCATTAAAAAATCCATATACAGGTATTTTGTCAATTTTTTCAAGATTAGCTCTTCAAAATGAAGAAATAAATATATTTGAAGACGGCATAGAAAGTAGAGATTTTGTCTATATTGACGATGTTGTTTCAGCGACAATTAGCTGTTTAAAAATAACCGAAAAAGGGCAACATATTTTAAATGTAGGAAGTGGAGTTCCTGTTTCTGTTATAGAAGTTGCACAAGAGATAAAATGCTATTTAAAAAGTGATTCTAAAATAAATATTTCAGGTGCATTCAGAGAGGGTGATATTCGACACAATTATGCTGATTTGAATTTAATCAAAAAAACAATAGGTTTTGAGCCAAAATGGAAGTTTAAAGATGGATTACACAAATTTATCGATTGGGCTTTAGAACAAGATGATATACCTAAAGATTTGACTGATTATCATAAGTCTTTAGGTGAATTAAAAGAAAAAGGATTATTGAATGGATAATATACAACAACCTTTGGTTAGTATTGTTTTCACGAGCTACAACCATAAAGAATATCTTAGAGAGGCATTGGACAGTTTGGTGAATCAAACATATACTAATCTTGAAATTATTATTATTGACGATTGTTCTACAGATGGTAGTCAAGAAATTTTAAAAGAATACCAAAATAAACTTAATATCCATCTTAAATTACAAAAAAAAAATTCAGGCAGTTACGTTAGAGCCAGTAATTTAGGAGCTTCTTTTGCAATAGGTGAATATATTTTATTTGCTCAATGTGATGATTTTGCTGAATCAAATCAAATAGAAACATTGATGGAGACAATGCTAAAAAACCCATCCGTTGGTGTAGTTTTCTCAAGAAGTAACTTAATCAATGAACAAAGTGTTGTTTTTTCAGATGATTTTAAAGGAAGAGAGAGTAAATTTAAGAAATCGATTCTTAACAATGGACTTATAACGAATAAACAAATGAAAGAATATCTTTCATTTTCATGTGTTATTCCAAATTTAAGTGCTGCATTAATAAACCATTCTATTTTTAAAGAAATAAATGGTTTATCAGATAAATTTTCAGTTGTAGCCGATTGGGAATTTTGGTTAAATCTTACTGAAAAAACAAACTTTTATTATTTAAAACAACCTCTAAATAACTTTAGACAACATTCAACAACAATTAGAAGTAAAGTAAAAATGCAAACACAGGTCCAAGAAATTTACTCTATGTTTTATAATCATATTGATGCGAATCAATTAAAGAAAAGTGAAATTCGAAAAATTAAAATTGGTGCGGGTGCGGTTTGGTTTACTTATTTTATAGAGAATAAAAAACTATGGCTAACAAGTTTTAAATCAATTTATTTTGAAATTAAAAAGATAGAACGATTACCGTTTTTTTATCTTTTATTGGGAGCTAAAAAACATGTTGTAGAATTTGCACATCGAAAATTAAATTAAATTGAAAGGTAATTTCCCACTAGTAAGCATAATAATTCCAACTTATAATAGAGCTGATCAATTACGGATTTGTTTAAATTCAGTCGTAAACCAGACTTTTAAAGATTTTGAAGTTATTGTTTGTGACGACGGCTCTACCGATCACACCCATGATGTGATAAAAGATTTTGAAAATGTTTTGCTTATAAAATACATTAAAGATGTAAATTTTGGTGGACCAGCACGCCCAAGAAATAATGGAATTAAAATAGCAAAAGGTGAAATAATTGCATTTTTAGATTCAGATGATTGGTGGTATGAAAACAAGCTAGAAGTTTCCTTGTTAAATATTGAACGTTACGATATTGTTTACCATAACCTGGATAAATACAAAACAATAAATAATTCAAACGGCATTATAAAAGGTCGTTCACTTCAACAAGATATAACAAAAGATTTAATTGTTAATGGTAACGGCATACCAAATTCAAGTGTATTAATAAAAAGAAAAATTATTGATCTAGTAGGAATTATTAGTGAAGATAAAAATTTGATTGCAGTAGAAGATTCTGATTATTGGATTAGAGTATCTCAAGTAACAAATAAATTTAATTTCATCAATCAAAGTCTAGGGGCTTATTGGATGGGGGGGAATATTTCACTCTCTGAAAAACAATTTTTACGTGAAGAAGCACTTTTTGAAAAATACAAACATTTATTAAATATAGAAGAGAGGTTAGATTCATTGAAATTACTCTCTTTCAAAAAAGCTCGGGTACTTCATAAAATAGGTAATTTTAAAGAGGCTAGGAATTGTTATTATATTGCCATTCAAATGAAATCAAATTCATTTAAAATCAAATCATTCTGGGGTATTATTTTTACTTTTTTTACTTTTAAAATTTAATCTGTTCATCATAAATTATGAGAAAAGTATTTACTGCCGTTTTATTGTTTTATTTAATATTACATTTTTTTGCTCCAATCATTTATTACCATTTTTTTGGCTTTGTTAATTTATATTCAAAAATACATTACGATATTTATGTATTCAAAGGAGCAGTTTTAAATATAGTTTCTATAATAGGGACGATAATCGTAATACAGTTTTTACCAGATAAAAAAACACCAATTCTTCCAGTATTCGATTATGCATTCATATTTTACATTGTTTGCATGGGTTTTTTCGTAACTTCTTTATGTCTTTCTGGAGGTTACGGTGCAATTTTAAAAGGCAGTTTACATGGTGCATTAATTTCATACATACTTTTATTTTTTAACGCATCAAGCGCGATTGGATTATTCCTTTTTTTACAAAAAAAAATTAAATATGTAGGAATATTTATTGTTTTATATGTTGTAATATTTGCACTTGCGGGGAGTCGATCATCAATTATTTTGATGATTATATATTCTTTAATTCTTCCAATGTTTGCAAATTTTCAAGAAATAAAACATAAGCTGAAAAGGTTTATTCTCTTTTTCTCCTTAATATCTCCGATTTTATTTTTTTACGGCACAAGTGTAAGGGGGGCCGTTGATGAAAGTACTTTCTTAAATTTAATTGTAGGTAGAATATCTTTAGTCGAAACATCTGGTATACCGATTGAAGCTAAAGAAAAAAAAACAATGGATGAAAAGTTATTCAATAAAAAATATAGTATGAATAATCAATTACAACAATGTTTAAATGAGATATCTCCAATTGATCCATTTAAACATGATGTAAATCCAAATCAATATTATCGTGCAGTTTTTTTAGGCGCTACTGAAGCAAGCACATTAGATAGCTATATGTCGATGAATTTAACATTGCCGACATATATATATTTAAAAACAAATTTTGTTCTATCATTGATATTAACAATTATATTTCTATCAACATTGTATTATATTTGGGTTATTAAAAGTGATAATTTATATTTTTTAATTGGAATAATACTGAGTTTGTATACTTTGTTGCAATATTTTGACTGGGTTTTAATTGTTGCTGATTTATTTAGAATAGTATTAACTATTTTTACGTTAAAAATATTTAATACGATTTTTAAAATATGCTTTTCAAGAAAGCAAATTGACTATTCTTAATCTTGAAAATTTAACTTTATTAAATTAAAAAAAAATGTCAGTATACAATCTAGTAATGATTGCAACAAATCAAGATAATTTAAATATTTATAATTTAATTAAAAGTATTGATTATAATGTGAAAACAAATAAACATCTTTTGATAATTATAAACCAAGGAACAGAACTTATCTTAAATTTCTCAAATCCTTATTTAACAATTAAAACAATTCAAGAAACTAAAATAAGTCTTTCAAAAGCGAGAAATATTGCTTTGAAATATTTATTAGAAAATTCAATATCAAGTGAGTATATTATGTTTCCTGATGACGATTCAAGTTTCGATTCTGTTTTTTTTGAAAATTTTCAAGCTATTTTAGGGTCAAAAAAAAATTATATTACACCAATTTTCGCGACTGGGTCAAAAGAGTTATATTTTGGTGAGAAAACAGAAGAAAATACAATAATTACAGCTAAAGATCACCAATTAATAGGTTCACCTAATCAAATAATCTGTTATAATAGATTAAAAAATACCTTATCTTTTAATGAAGATTTGGGAGTTGGAGCAAAATATGGAAGTTGTGAAGATTTTGATCTTTTTATTAGATTAAATATACTTGGTGAAAAATTTGTTTTTACGAATCAGCTTTATAATTACCATCCTAGAAAAGTTGCTGCGTATAAAGATGTTCAACTGCAAACGATTGTTAAACGATTTAAAAATTATAGTAGTGGTTTTGCATTCGTTATTTTCAAATATAAATTATTTAATCTCATTCCAGAATATTTAATACGAACAATTGGGGCATGTGTTATATTTGCTCTTAAATTTCAATTAAAATTATCAATGGCTTATTTTTTGCAATTTTTCATTAGAATTCGATTATTAATTAATTTTCTTATTAATGGTGTCTCTAAAAATGGCTAAAATCTCTTCATGTATTGTTTTATATCAAAACGACATTAATGAATTAAAAAAAGCAATTGACTGTATTTTAGCAGCTGAAATTGACATACAACTTTATTTAATAGACAATTCACCAACTGATATTTTAAAATGTTTAAATTCAGATATTCGGATTGAATATTATCACACTCCAGATAATCCTGGTTTTGGAGCAGGACATAATGTTGCTATTCAAAAAGCGATTGAAATGAATTCAGAATATCATTTTGTAATCAATCCAGACATCTATTTTGAAGGAGATGTTATTTCTGAAATGGTAAATTATATACGCGAAGATTCTGAAATAGGAATGTTGATGCCAGAAATTTTAAATGAAGACGGAACTGTTCAAAATCTACCTAAATTGATTCCGACACCTTTTGGAATGATATGGCGAAAAATTCAAAAACCAAATAAAATCTATCAAAAGTTTATTAATCGTTATGAATTAAGATTTGTAGAAAGAACTAAAATTTACAATGCCCCAATTCTTTCAGGTTGTTTTACTTTGCTTAATCTAAAAGCAATTAAAGAAATTGGAATGTATGACGATAGTTATTTTATGTATTTTGAAGATTGGGATTTATCAAGAAGAATGCATCAAAAATATAAAACAATTTATTATCCAAGAGTATCCGTTGTGCATGGATATGATTCTGGGGCCAATAAAAACAAACATTTATTTAAAATTTTCATTAAATCATTTGTTATATATTTTAATAAATGGGGTTGGATTTATGATTCAAAAAGAAGTAAAATAAATAACAAAGCAATTTCACAGTTTAATAAATGAAAATAGAAATAACAGGAGCAAGTGGATTTGTTGGTGAAAATATTCAAAAAGTTTTAGCAATAAATAACGAGATTATTCCATTAAGTGTTAGGTATGTTGAAGGTCAAAAATTTGAATTAAATTCAAATGCAATAATTCATTTGGCAGGTAAAGCTCACGATTTAAAGAAAGTCTCAAATCCAGGCGACTATTATAAATCAAATTTTGAATTAACAAAACAATTATTTGATGCTTTTATTCTTTCAGATGTTTCTGTGTTTATTTTTATGAGTACTGTGAAAGCTTCTGCTGATGAAGTAAGTAGTAAGTTGACAGAAGAATCGATTCCAAACCCCAAAACTCACTATGGGATTGCCAAATTTAAAGCTGAAGAGTATATTCAATCAATACCTTTACCTGAAAATAAAAAAGTATTTATACTTCGTCCTTGCATGATTCATGGGCCAGGAAATAAAGGGAATTTGAATCTGTTATATAAAATAGTATCTAAAAGAATTCCTTGGCCATTAGGTTCTTTTGAGAATAAAAGATCTTTTTTAAGTATTGAAAATTTATCTTTTGTAATAAATGAATTACTTGAAAATAAAAACATTCCATCTGGGATTTATAATGTTTGCGATGACATTTCTTTGTCGACCAATGAACTTGTAACCATTATTTCTAAGGTACTAAAAAATAAACCAGTAATTTGGAGGATTTCCCAAACATTAATAAAATTTACTGCAAAGTGTGGCGATTTATTGTGGTTACCTTTAAATACTGAAAGACTACAGAAATTAACTGAAAGTTACGAAGTTAGTAATGAAAAGATTAAACGAGCTCTTAATAAAGAATTTCCAATTTCATCTGAATACGGAATTAAAGAGACAATCAATTCATTTAAAATAGATCAAAATAAATAAGGGAGTGTGATTACGTCAGAACATTTAATTGGATTATTGCCACAATTAGAACAAGATAGAATAGAAAAAACTATTTCGCCTAATAATACGCGGAAATTTGGTGAAGCTATTAGTTCTTTTGCAAATAATTTATCCAATCACAATCTTCCAGGATATTTACTTGTTGTGGGTCACGAGAATGGTGTTTTGGCGGGGATGACCATAGATGAACCACAATTACAAATATTACTTAGTTTTAGAACCGATTGTAGATTAGCTCCTCCGCCTGCTATGACAGTTGCAAAATAGAATTTATAAATAAATTTTCAAAGAAATATAATTAAAAAACAACGAATTTATCAATATGTTATACTTAGAATTATTTTTACTTTTTATCCTAATTCAACTTATATATTTTAAGATTGCAAACCGATTTAATATTATAGACAAACCCAATGAGCGGTCATCTCATAGTGAGATTACATTAAGAGGAGGTGGTGTGATTTTTCCTATTGCAGTTTGTGTTGGGTTTGTATTAGGAGAAGCTTCTTACGGGTTAACAGTTGCTGTTTTAATTGTCGGAATAGTTAGTTTTGTTGATGACATCAAACAATTAAATCTGTTACCACGATTTTTGGCACATTTTATAGCGATAATTTTGGTTATGTATGAAGTAGGCGTGTTTTCACAAGAATTTTGGATTCTTCCAATTATTTTGATTTTAATGATAGGATGGGTAAATGCATTTAATTTTATGGATGGAATTAACGGTATAACAGTTTTATACGCATTAACATCTATTATAAGCTTTTCATTATTGTCGGTAAATTACAACAATTTACCACTCCTGATAATCGTTGGTGTTTCTTGTTTAGCTTTTGGGATTTTTAATGTACGAAAAAAAGCCAAAACATTTGCTGGGGATGTTGGAAGTATTAGTATGGCTGTTTTTTTAAGTTATTTCATGATAAAAACAATCCTAGAAAGTGGTCAATTTGCTTATATGTTGTTTTTTTCTATTTATGGTATAGATGCGATTATCACAATTCTATATCGTATAAAAAATAAAGAGAACATTTTAAAGCCACATCGGTCACATTTGTATCAATATTTAGTAAATGAATATAAGTACTCGCACCTGCTAGTTGCTTCTATATATGCTGGACTTCAAATGATTGTTAATTTAGTTGTTATCTATCTTGAAATAAATGGAGGTTTAGATATATATCTTTGCATTTTGTTTTTATTAATTCTAATTTTTATCTATTTGTTTATTCGAATATTTCTCCTACGGAATGTAAAAACTATAAAAATACGCTAACCACTTAAATTATGAATCCAATCTGATAAGTCAGTCTTATTAAAAACAACAGATTTAGCTATTTGATTATTATGTAGCTAAAATTGTTTTCTCTAAAGTGAATTATTTGTTAGAGAAGGGTAACATTAAATAATTCAAAAGTATTTTACAATTTTTGTAAAAAAAGATTAATTTTACATTTAAATTCTTATATAAAGCATATAAATTATGAGTAATACAGAAAAAGGAATAGATTTCATCCAATTTTTAGCTGATACTATTCAATTTTTAAAATCCGGAAAAAAAGTCATTTTATCATTTTTATTAATATCCATTTTACTTTCTTTTTTTTATTACAAATCCAAAAGTAGTATAGGAGACCCAAATATTTATGAGAATTCACTTATTCTAACTTCAACAGTAGTTCAGAACGATTTAATAGTGGATATTTTAAATTCGATTGATAAAGTAGATTTTAGTAAGCGTGCAAAACAATTACGGATTAGTGAGGAATTGTCTGAAAAAGTAACTAGTATTGAAGTAGTTTTGATTCCTTTTTTGCATTCAAGTTCAGAAGAGTTTAATAATTCTAAAATAGAGTTAAAGATTAGATATCATGATAAAAAAGCGTTTACTGTTGTTGTTAAGTCTATGTTGAAATATTGTGATAATAATTTATATTTAAAATCAAAATTAAAAACATTCTTGACTCAAAATATAAAATCGTTAGAGTTAGTTAAAAGAACAATTAAACAACCTAAAAAATTAGACGTTCAATTCCTTGAAGGGGATATTGTTTTTAAGTCTAATTCGTTTGAATTATTTTATTTACATAGACAAAAACAGGATATTGAGGCGGTTTTGGATAAAGCGAAATTAATAAGCGTTATTAATATAAATGAAGACGTTATTTATTCAAAGCCTTATAGTTTTAAAGTGATTATTTCATTCTTTGTTTTTATTGGGTTTTCTACGTCTATTTTAGCTCTGTTTTCTATTGATATTTATAAAAAAATAGTGTTACGCAGATAGTGTGTGAAAATATATAAAAAAAGACTATAAATGGGTAAAGTTAAATATCTTAGAGTTTTAGAGTTTTTGTTAGGAATAGTATCATTTGGATTTGTAGTGTTTCCAAAGTTATCAGGACTTTTAATAATTGTTTTATCTCTTTATATCATTCTTGGATACTTTAAAAAAAAAATTCATTTTAAGTTAAATACAATTTCAATATTATTGATATTGTATTATTCATTGTATTTAATAGGAGTTATTTTTACGCATAATCAACATCAAGCTAATATATATCTTGAAAATAAACTTTCATTTGTTATTTTTCCCCTCGTTTTTTCTTTCAAATCTGTTAAAATAAACTTAAAATTCCCTTTTTTAGGTTTCATATTAGGAACGACTATTGTCGTTTTTTCAGGAATAAATAATAGCTTAAATTGTTATTCTTCAACTGGATTGTTTGAATGTTTTTTAGCAACTAAAATCTCTCCTGTACATCATCCTACCTATTTGGTGGCCTATGTGCTTTTTAGTATGGGGATTATGTGGTGTGGATTACAACTAAAATTATCTTATTTTTCTTTAAAATGGATTCTCCCGTTGGGCGTGTTTTTTATAATCATACACGGGTTTATCTTGAGTTTTTCAGGTTTGCTTTACTTGATAGTAACACTTTTAGTTTTTCTTCTTTATCAAATTAAAAAACGGAATTCTAGGTTCATTTTTTATCTTTCAATTTTAATTTTACCCCTTTTAGGATATGTTTCAATTACTGAAATACCACAAATTAAAGGGGAGTGGTCTAATGCTAAACAATACGTTGACACGTACATTAAAAACCCTTCAAAATATGTTGAAAATAGAAGATATCCAATGGCTAGTTCTGAAATAAGGATCGTTATGTGGATTGCCTCAATAAACGTTTTTTTGGAGCATCCATTTGGAGTAGGAACAGGAAATGTTGATGAATATTTAGATAAAGAATTAATTAAATTAAAACAACCTGTGTTAATCCAAAGTCACTATAATCCACATAATCAATTTTTACAGACAGGAATTGAAATTGGTTTTATAGGTCTTTTGATGCTTTTGTCGATCATTGGGTTTTCATCTTACTTCGCTTTCAAACATAGAAATTGGTTACTCTTACTTTTGGTAGGGAGTTTGTTTTTTAATTCTTTATTTGAATCTATGCTTCAAAGACAGAGTGGTATTGTGTTTTATAGCTTTTGGATTTGTTTGCTTGTACTTTATTCTAATCAAAATTCCGAACAAAAGATAATAGAGGAGAATGGGTCAACTGAATTTTAATAAATATGAGTAGGAAGTTTTTTTTTATTTTGTTGATTTTTAGTGTTTTATGTATTGTGCTTTATTTACCTACCACTACTGATAAAGAAAGTGTTAAAGTTTTGTTTATTGGGAATAGTTACACTTATCGCAACGATATGCCTTCTATTTTTGAAAATATTGCGATATCTAAAGGTAAGAATGTATTTGTTGAAGATTGTACATTAGGAAAAGCAACTTTGGCAATTCAATCGAGAAGGTTTGCTGTTAAAAATGCAATTTCAAGAGAAAAATGGGATGTTGTAATTATTCAAGGATCTAGCAGAGATTTTGTAAAAGATTCTTCAATCATTTTTAAAAATACCAAGCCTGCTTTAGAGAAAATTATTAATTCAATTCAAAAAAATAATCCTACTACTAAAATGTTGTTGTACATGACGTGGGGATATCGTAACGGCTATAAGCCTATTGATGAGGTGAACACCTTTGAAAAAATGTCAAACTTCATTGAGAGTAAGTATTTGAGTTTGTATAAGACGTATGATATAGGTGTTGTGCCAGTTGGTATGGTTTGGAAAAATGTAAGAAAAAAACGGGAAGAGGTTATTTTGTATGTCAAAGATGGAGCGCATCCCAGTTTTAAAGGTTCGTATTTAACAGCATGTTGTTTTTATTCTGCTATTTTTAACGAAAGTCCTGTTGGGTCAAATTATTACAGTGTATTAGGTCCAAAGATTTGTTATTTCTTACAGTCAATTTCGGCAAAGAATGTTTTGTTTCATCGAGAAAAGTATGGATTACACAAAATGGATCTTGTACAGTCTAAAAAGTTTTAATGAATTAAGAAAGCTAATACACATCCAATTAATATACTCGTCAATTTCAGGATGTTGAATTTATGATTTTCACTAGTTTCAAAAATTATTGTAGTTGAAATGTGAAGAAACATCCCTACAACTACCGCTAAAATCATATTGAAATCGATGAAGTGAGCTGCCGTTGACGAGAATAGACCTAATATTAGTCCTAATGGTGTCATTATTGAAAAAGCAATAAGAATGAGCCAAGATTTTAGTTTCGTAACATTAGTACTGATTAACAAAGTCATTAAAGCTACAGCGACAGGTAATTGATGAAATAAAATTCCAAATAACAATGAATTACCTTCATGATGGTGCCCAACTTCTTGACCTGTATATTGATTTCCCAAAGGTATCCCTTCTAAAAATGAATGGATTGATAATGAGATAAATAGTCCCCAAGGCATTTTTTGATCTTTGTGAACGTGTACGTGTCCGTGCTCAATCCCTCCAGAGAAAAACTCAAGTACTAGCTGAATTAAAAATCCTAATAAAATGAAGATTCCTATGTTTTTAGTGGAAGAGTCGTATAATTCTGGAACAAAGTGAATGAAAGCGATTGATAATAAGAAGCCACCACTAAATGATAACATCAATTTGATGAATTTTTGCTTGTTGTTAGCATGAAGATACGTAACGATTAATCCGCCTAATACAACAGCGATAATCAAACTTAGAATTACAATTAGTTGTTCCATTAATTTTTTACAGCAATAATTATTAATCTATCGGATAGTTCAGGGTTAAATGGAGTTAAATTAAAATCACCAAATGTATGTTTTATATTAAAACCATTTTCTTCTAACAGTTGTTGGAAATCTGAAATTTTCAAAGCTTGAACACGTTCAGTGAAATGAAAGTTTTCTGATTTCTCGTTGAATTTTATATGTTTGAAAATATGTTTACCGTCATACTCACGAGAAATGTTAAATGTTATTTGATCTTCATTTTTAGTTTCATTTTTCACTAATGTATGAATGATTTTCTCACTGTTCATAAAGTCTATAACTAAAAAACCATCTTTTTCAAGCATGTTATAGATTGATTTTATAACTTTCTGATTATCAGACACATCTTCAAAATACCCGAAACTTGTAAAAAGATTAAATACGGTGTTAAATCTAGTATTTGAAATTTCTTCTCGCATGTCGTGCACTTGAAATTTCAACGTTTCATTTTCATAAGTTTTTGCTGATTCTATACTGTTTTGAGAAAGATCTACACCCAAAACATTCATGCCTAATTCGTTTAAAGTAATTGAATGCCTCCCTTTTCCGCAGGCTAAATCCAATACTTTTGAGTTTTTTTTAAGACCTAAAAAGGATACAAGTTTGGTTACAAATAATTTAGCCTCAACTTCATCTCGATTTTTATAGAGAGAGTGATAGTATTTTGTGTCAAACCACGATTTAAACCATTCTTTTGAATCCATTCCGCAAATATACGTTTTTTACCCCATTTTTTTATCAATTTTCACTATTGTGTTTTTGGAATAAAATAGTATATTTGTTGTAAGTAGTTTTTAAATATGTCGTTAGAAAAAATTTACAGTTTGTATAAGACCATGGAGCAAGAGAAAGTTATTCTCTCTTTCAACGGTGTCGTTACTGCTGATTTTTTAACGGCAGTTTTAGATATTATGGAGAATAAGATGAGTAATTTAAACGATTCTCCTAAGATTAAGAAAAAGGTATTTAATGTTTTAGTTGAATGTCTTCAAAATCTATATCACCATATTGACGAAGAGGATGACTTGAAAAAGATGTCAAAAAGATCTAAGTCGGCTTTGGTGATGGTTGTTAAAGATATGGGGGACTTTTTTGTGCAGACGGGTAATTACATTGATAAAAAAAGTGTTTCGATTTTAGATGAGCGCCTAAAAAAAATAAATAGTCTCGATAAAGAAGATCTAAGAGAGTATTATAGAGAGGTTTTAGGAATTGGAAATGTTTCATCTAAGGGTACGGCAGGTTTAGGAATGATTGATATAGCTCGAAAATCTGGTAATAAATTAGAGTATGAATTTCTTGAAATAGATGAAGAATTTAGTTTTTTTAGCTTGAATGTCAAAATTGATTAAAATTAAAATTAATAGAAATAAAATATGAATATGGAAAATATACTACGTGAAGGCTCTGCAAAAACACCAGCAGTAAGTTTTGACAGTACATCAGGTATATTAGAATTGAAAGGTCGTTCTATTCCTGAGAATTCTGTTGAATTTTACAAACCGTTGAATGACTGGATAGATTCTTATGGTTCTACTCCTTGTGATAAAACTGTTGTGGATATTAAATTAGAATATTTCAATACATCTTCTTCGAAATGTATTTTGGATTTATTTAAGAAATTAGAAAGAATAAATTTAAAAGGTACTGAAGTTCATGTGAATTGGTATTTCGAACAAGATGATGAAGATATGGAAGAAGCTGGTGAGGATTATCAAGCGATAATTAAACTTCCATTCAAAATGATTGAAGTAGAAGAAATTTAAAACCTTATTTTGATTAAGGTTGGAATAACTGGAGGTATTGGAGCAGGAAAATCACTTGTTTGTTCGGTAATAGAGCAACTTGGTTTTCCTGTTTTTTATTCTGATATTGTTGCCAAGTCACTTATCGAAACCGATCAAGAGATTCGTTTTTTTCTTGAATCAAAAATAGGTAAAATTATTTTTGATCATTCTATTTTAAATAAGCCTTTATTAGCCAAACATCTATTTTCTGACAAAAAGCTTTTGAGTGAATTGAATTCAATAGCACATCCAAAGGTTCGGTTTTTGTTTGATGTTTGGGCTTCTGAGCAAAAGAGTCATATTGTTTTTAATGAAGCCGCTATCTTATTTGAAACTGGTGCCTATAAAAATTTCGATAAAATAATTCTAATCACTGCTCCCTTATCTATTAGAATTGAACGGGTTGTGAAGCGCGATGCTACAACTGAAGCACAAGTTCAGATGAGGATTGACAATCAATGGAGTGATGAACGTAAAATTCCTTTGGCTTCTTTTGTGGTTTTAAATGATGATGTTACAGGATTATTGAGTCAAATAGAGAAAGTTATCGAGTATTTAAACGCTTAATCTTCTTTGAATTAATCAAGTTCTTCGAAATCATCGAATTTAGAATCATCTTTTGTTTCATTTTGTTGGTCATTATTGAAAGGAGGTTTTCTTCCAATCATTGGTTTTCCTGACACTATTTGTGATATACCATTCATCATTTTTGTGAACATATTAAAAATGAAGATGAAGCCGATTACTTTGAAAAAGAATCCGAAAATTGGTGTGTCTTCAATATCTATGATGCTGTCATGAAACCAAATTGAAACTGGATTTTGAGAAAACTGAGGGTAGAAGATAAACCAAATAAAAAAACCTACAGACATTGATATAACTATTATCTCAGCTTTTAAATCAAATTTTATTTCTTTTTTAGGTAGTTGATTCATAGCCATTTGAATCATCGATATTTTATTTTGCTGATTCTGAAGTTTCCCTATGAAGTACATCATTAGGATTAACGCTGTTGTGATCAATTGGTTGATATTCAATTCCTTATTGTATGCAAAAATAAACGTTACATCCACTAAGAAAAAATACTTGACCATTTTAACTAAGTAATCTTCTCCTATGCTTTTTACAGCCGTAGCTCGAACTATTGTATACATTATTTGAATGATTCCCCAGATGAATCCGAAAATAGCAAAGACTACTCCTAATCTAAAAATGAAATTTATAATTTCCATACGTTTAATTTTGTAGGCAAAAATACTACTTTTTATTTACTTTGATTGATCAGTTTCTTCTTCCAAATTTCATCTTCTCTTATTATTAGTGTATATTTGACTTTCTAAAACCATAAAATAATGTTTAAAAAATTCATCTTCACACTTTCAATTGTAACATCTTTTACATCAATATCTTTGGCAGAAGAGGGTATGTTAATCCCTTCAGTCATCACTGCTTTTGAATCTGAAATGCAAGCAATGGGAATGAAGTTAACCGCAAAAGATATTTATGACGTAAACCATTCTAGTATCAAAGATGCGATTATTCACTTTGGAGGTGGCTGTACAGCTGAATTAGTTTCTAATCAAGGATTGTTATTGACCAATCATCATTGTGGATACTCTCAAATTCAATCACATTCTTCGTTAGAGAAAGATTATTTGAAATTTGGGTTTTGGGCGAAAACGAAATCTGAAGAATTAGTAAATGTTGGATTAATCGCAGCAAGAATGGTTCGAATTGATGATGTTACCAAATCGGTTTTATTTGGAATTAATCCTGCGGATGATGTTGCGAAACGTGCTGCGGCAATGAAAAAGAATATTGAACAATTGATTAAAGATGCAAAAATGGGAAACCATTATGAAGCTGAAATAAAACCTTTTAACTATGGTAATGATTTCTATTTAATTGTAAAAGAGGTTTTTAAAGATGTTCGATTGGTTGGGACGCCACCAAATTCGGTTGGGAAATTTGGCGGAGATACGGATAATTGGGTTTGGCCAAGACATACGGGTGATTTTTCTGTTTTTAGAATTTATGCAGGAACGGATAATAAGCCAGCTGAATTTTCAAAAGATAATGTACCTTATACTCCTTTACATTTTTTGCCAATTTCATTTGGAGGTAGAAAAGCAGGAGATTTCACTATGGTATACGGATTCCCTGGTTCAACTGAGCAACATTTGGTTTCTTCACAAATAAAATACATTATGAATAAAGAACGTCCAGCTCGTATTTTGATGCGTGAGAAATCTTTATCTGTTATCAATACTGCTATGCGTTCATCAGACGAAGTGAGAATTAAATATTCAGCTAAACAAGCTAGTATCGCCAATGCTTATAAGAAATGGATTGGTCAAGTTGGTGGTTTGAAAGAATTAGGAGCTGTAAATGTTAAAAAGAAATACGAAGCTGAATATAAAGAGAAAGCAAATTCCAACCCTGAATGGAAAGTGAAATATGGCTCTGTTATAGATTCAATGAATAGTTTGGTTGAAAAAAATAGTTCATCTGATTTTCAATATGGAATGGGGGTTGAGTATTTATATGTTGGACCAGAAGTTTTTGATTTAGCAGAAGCTATTAATGATTTATTTGTTAATTATGCTCAATTGGTGAAAAAAAATGAACTACAATCTAAGTTGGATGCCTTGAAAAAAGGTGCGGAAGGATTTTTCAAGAATTACGATTTGCAGGTTGATAAAGGAATCTTTGAATTGTTGACTGACGAGTATATGATACAAACAAATCCTTCTATTTCTAAAGATTACTCATCAAAAGAATTAACTGAAACAATTTTTACGACTTCTATTTTAACAAATAAAGAGCGTTACATTAATTTCTTATCTCATTTTAAGTCTAAGTCAATTAAGAAGTTAGGGAAAGATCCTGGGTTTTCTTATTGGAGAAAAACAGTCGCTAATTTTCAAGAAAATGTGTTGCCAAAAGCTAGAGTTTTTAACGGTAAAATGAATGATTTATTAAAAGTGTATGTTGAAGGTAAAATGGCTATGTATCCTGATGCGCAACATTGGCCGGATGCAAATAGCACTTTAAGAATTACGTATGGTAAGCTGGAAGGTTCTGCACCTGCAGATGGAATGAACTATACAGAACATACAACTACGAAAGGAATTCTTCAAAAATACAATTCAGGTAATCCTGATTTTGCTCTTTTGCCTGGTTTATTAGAGATGTATGAAAAGAAAGATTTTGGTCAATACGCTCAAGACGGTGAGTTATGGGTTTGTTTTACAGGTTCTAATCATACAACTGGAGGGAATTCTGGTTCACCTGTTTTAGATGCAAATGGCTATTTGATGGGATTGAATTTCGATAGAACGTGGGAAAGCACAATGAGTGATTATATGTTCGACCCTTCTCGTTGTAGAAATGTTGTGGTTGATATTCGTTATGTACTTTGGGTAATGGATAAGTATTCAGGTGCGAAGCATTTAGTGGATGAGATGAAGTTGATGAAGTGATTTTGAAATCACTCCAACAAATTAGTATCTTTCCAAGAGAGAATTGTTTCGTTGGTTCTTATTTGTGTTTCATTTTGTGTATTTAATAAGTAAAATGAAAACTTTAAATCACTTGATAGATTTTCTAAATAGTGTAATTTCTTAATGAATTCACTTTTAACGGTTTCAGAAGATTTCATTTCTATGCATTGGATGTTTTTTCCTCGCTGAACAATTAAATCTATTTCATTTCCGTTGCTGTCTCTCCAAAAATAATATTCCCTTCTTATGCCCTTGTTCTTATGATTTTTTAAAATTTCAAGCAATGCGTAGTTTTCAAATAATGCACCTTTATAAGTAGATTGAATTAATTCTTCATCATTTTCTATTCCAAGTAGAAAGGAGACTAGTCCAACGTCGTAGAAATATATTTTAGGTGTTTTTACGATGCGTTTGGAAAAGTTTTGATGAAAAGGTTGAAGTGAAAATGCAATGTAACTTGTTTCTAATATTGAGAACCATCGTTGGATTGTTTTTATGTCTACGCCGATTTCTTTAGAGATTGTATTCGCATTGAATAATTGTCCAACATTATGTGCTAATATTAGAATGAATTTTCGAAATAAACCTAAATCATGCACATTCATTATCGACCTGATGTCTCTTTCTATATATGTTTTGAGATACCCTGAATAAAAATCCATAGGTTCAATTTCTTGCATATATAGTCTTGGATATGAGCCATTTATTATTTCTTGATAAACGGTTTGTTGTTTTACAGTTTTTAATTCTTCGTGACTTAAGGGCAATAATTCAGTAATATATACTCTTCCAGCAAGACTTTGAGTTATCTTTTCTAATAACAAGAAATTTTGAGAGCCACTTAGAATATATTGACAAGGTGTATTTCCTTCATCCACACGTTGTTGTAAATAAGAGAATAAACTTGGTACATTTTGAACTTCATCTAATATCACGTGTTTATCGTAGATGTTTAAAAATCCATTTGGGTCATTTTGAGCAAAAAACAGATTATCAGGGTTTTCAAGCGAGACATATCTGTAAGTGGGAAATAATTCTTTGCTCAATGTCGTTTTTCCAGATTGCCTTGGACCAGTAAATACCAAAACGGGGTATTTAGTTGCCATTTCTAAAATTTTATTTTCAGCTATCCTTTTAATCATATCACAAATATACATTTTTTATGTAATTATGGTATTTATTTTATGTAATTATGGTATTTATTTTATGTAATTGTGGTATTTCTTTTATGTAATTATGGCTTTTGTTTGTTAACTTCTTCTAAATAAGATTGTTCTGATTGTCCTGGAGTGGCTGTTAATTCACTTTCGCAACTTAGGAATTCGATGTCCATTATAGTTGAGTAACCAGCTCTTGAAATGATTTTTTTTGCTTTAAGAATGATTGAATCTAGTTGTTTCCAATCCTTTGATTGAACGATTTCTATAGCTGTAGTTGAAGGAATAGTGTAATTATACTTGTTAGGTGTTATTATAATTGTTTTTTCGTTTTGGGAAGCGGCAATTTTTAGTTGTTCTTCAAAGAATTGTTGAGCGTAGGGTTCTGGTCCGCTGATAATAACTACTTTTTCAATGCTTTTTTGAGTTGAGGGATAAAGAGAAAACCGAGAGTGAATCCCAATGTATTCAACGTTTTTAACTGAAAAATTTCTACTTAATTCATCTGCAAATTTTGAAGTGGGAGTGTCTAATACCCAAACAAAATTAAATTTTTGAATCAACGATTTATGAAAATAATCAATCCATTTGGCATACCATTTTACGGGTAAATTCAATTGATGGGTTATGAAAATAGAAGGACATTTTTCAGTAATAAACCCATAGCGATGATCTGAAAGTACCAAGTCTATGTTGAAGTCTACGAAAAGTTGTTCTACTTCAATTTTCTCTTTCTTGAATCGAATGAATAATTTGTAATATGTTGATAATAAATCTTTTTCGAAATTTCCTTTTCCTTTGAATGTAAAAGGATAGTCTTCGTGATGTATCGTTTGAATTGTTGGGAAATAGCTTTTAAATATAACTGATTGATTATCAGAGCAAGCAATAATTACTGTGTTTTCTTGATTTTGAAGTTGTTCAATGAGAGAAATACAACGAGAAACGTGTCCCATTCCCCAATTTAGAGCTGAGAGGAGAATGGTTTTGTTTCGAATTGTTTCAGGCCTCATTTTCGTTTAATTGCAAATCGATTTGATTCCCACATTTAAAATGTCCTTTAGGGCATTCTTTGTAGCCGTGTAATCCACAAGGACGACACTCTAATGGTGTAGTTATTTCGAGTACTTTACTGTCGTCGGATAGTGGTCCGAAGCCAAAATCTGTAACCGTTGAACAAAAGAAAGCTGTCACTGGAGCGTTCATTGAAGAAGCGATATGTAATGGCCCGGAATCATTTACAAAATTTCTTTCTGCTTTCGCCATTAATGCAGCAGATTCGAGTAGGTTTAATTGTCCAGCTAAATTGATACTTGTTTTGGCGGTTGTTTTTGAAATTATTTCTTCACAGAAATCGCTATCACCTTTTCCTCCAAGAATATAAACAGTTCCTCTATCATTATAATAATCAATTAGTTGAATCCATTTTTCTATTGGTAGTTGTTTTGTAAACCAAACAGAAGCCGGAGCCATACAAAAGTAAGGTGGATTCATTATTTGAGAAGCAATATCGAAATCTTCTGGAGATGGAAATAACTCAGGTTTTCTAAGAGATACTGCCCCAAATTCTTGTATAATAGAGAGGTTTCGTTCTACTTCGTGTTGACCATTTCCAATTTTGTGTTCAAATTTTTTCGTGTACAAAAACGAAAGGGGGTTTTTCTTGAAACCGTAAATATTTTTAGCCCCAGAAAATGCAGCGATTAATCCCGAACTTCCAAAACGGTGAAGATTGATGGTTAAGTCGTATTTCTCTGTTTTTAATTGCTTGATTAACTGTAAGATAGATTTATATTTCCCTTTTGATTTGTCTAAGGTGAAAACAGAACGAAGGTGCGGATTATTTGCTAATAAACTTTCATTTCCTTTTCGAAGTAAAAAGTCTATTTCTGCAGTTGGAAAAATGCGTTTTAATTCTGCTATGACTGGAGTAGCTAAAATGACATCTCCTAAAAAAGCGGTTTGTATAATTATGATTTTTTTCACGACAGTAAAATTACAGATTATTTAATGATATTCACTTTTCCTCTTTTGGTAATTTCAATTCCATTTCCATCTTTGATCCTTATTAGATACACATACGTTCCTGTTTGGGCTTGTTTTCCTGATGAATTTAGCTCCCCATCCCATCCTTTTTGAGGGTCATTTGTTTCAAAAACAGGATGTTCCCATCTATCAAAAATGGTTAAAGTGTAACTTGAAAATTTAATTCTTGAAATTATTGGTTTAAAAATTTGATTAAGTGTGTCCTCATTTGGTGAAAATGAATTTGGAACGTAAATGATTGGCTCTAAAACTGGACAAACGCTATTCGAATTACTATAATCATTTAAACCGTATAGATTTGCACCTTCGAAGGCTTGAATTTTATAACACGTTTTTCCAGAATAATCTACTATTGAAACGATATCTTCATAGAAAAATTGTGAATTTGGAAGAATCACAAGTGGTTCAGGACTAAATATTCCGTCGTAACCTCTAAAAATTTTATACCCTAAAAGTGAACCGCTAAACTGCTCATAATCTGACCAGTTTAAATAGTGTTTCATTTCTTCACTGTTCGTTTGAACGGTTAAGAGTATTGTTTTAGCACTGTTTGAAATGGCGCCGTTATTCCCACAACTATCAATCACCATTGCACGATAAGTGTATGAAAGTCGGTCTGTGTATATAGTTGAATCTATGAATGTTATGTTTTCGGAAGTTAATGGTTTACGCCCAATTTCTTCAAAAATGTTTTTAGGAGATAAGCGTTCAAAAACAATTTCTTTTATACCTGAAATCACTTCAATGTAGTGGTGAAGTTCTATTTTTTCATTGTTTACTGTTGCCGTTTTTAGATAATTATAAGCTGGTTGCGAGGGAGCTACAATTGTTAAACAAGTAAGATTTGAAAACGACTCTCTATTTTCGGGTGAAATGGCTTTAATCGTAAAGCAATATTGTTTTAGCGCTTCACCGGTAGTGTGAAATTCGAGCGAATTTGTAGTTCCGAATTTCTCCCAAGGTTTCCCTAATTTATGTCCCCAGATTTCATACGAAGAAACATTTGCCCAACCTTTGTAAGCTGTCCATGACAATTTTACGTCTTTGTCACAAATGTTATACGTGTGACGAGTATTCATTGTGGTGTGCACTTCTGCTTTTGCCGAAGTTTGAGATGTCGGAGGAACGGAAGGTGTTAAACAAGCATCATAAGCTGCAATTGAATAGGTGAGGGTAGTAGCGCTTGGATCAGCATTGTTATCTATGTAATTGATTGTTGATAGACCTGCTAAATTTGCTATTTCAGACGCTAGTCCAGTTGCATCAATAGAATAAATGATATAGCCTTGTGTGTCTGATTGTCTGTTTTGATTCCACTTAACAACCACTTTATTTGAAGCAGTATCAATCGATATATTTGTGATTTTAGGAATGTCAGGAGAAGTTACATCAATAAAATTATCTCCTTTAATGTTAGAAGTGAAATCGCATGGTTGATTCGGAAGCCTTACTTGATAACTGATGAACCCTGTACAAATATCAATTGTGTCTTTATAAAAAGTAGCTCCAAATGAAACACTGTCTCTTTTTACCCAAGTACCCGCAGGATATTCACGATAAATAATGTAATTCGCATTCATTGAGGGAGTTGCAGTAGGGGTAGGGTTGTTCCATTGCAGAACAGCAGTGCCATCTGATGGATTATTTAGTGTTAAACTAATATTTGATACTGTTGGATTTGTAATGTCAGAATTTGAGCTCGATGTTACGGTTATGTAATAGTCAAATTTTTGAGTAACAGATAAATGTGTAAATGAAGTGGTTGCTACTGAATTAATGGTAGTTAAAAGTCCATTTTGAACTGTGTAGATTTGGTAAGAAGTAAAATTGGGGTCATTCGATTGACTCCAATAAATTGTAACATCATCATTTACATTGGTTTGAATACACTTAATTTGAGCTGAAACATAAGTAGGCAAGATAGAGGTTATCAGTAAAAATAAAATTACACTCAACTTTGCCATATTTTCTAAACGGGTTTACCTTTGATTTATTGTCTTATTATTCTGCAAATGTAGTTAATACCAAACACTTATATAAATTAGTTCAATAAACTTCATCTATTTCATTTATACTTCCTCAAAAATTTGTTCCGTAGCTATGGCTATGCAACA
>Ga0105053_10000324_pt1 | contig 70948 bp, 64 predicted proteins | sample BON01_FD_78093 | JGI IMG/M metagenome (GOLD analysis project Ga0105053, IMG submission 78093) | Freshwater microbial communities from Lake Bonney liftoff mats and glacier meltwater in Antarctica - BON-01 | ecosystem: Environmental > Aquatic > Freshwater > Ice > Glacier meltwater | place: Lake...
CCTCGGCGCCGCGCCTTTACTGGGGCGTGCTCACCGGCGTGGTGATGGCGCTCAGCCACTTTCTCTACATGCGGCTGCACCCGCGCATCGTCGAAGTGGGCCTGCACCCCGACGGCAGCCTGCGCGACCGCCACCAGTGGAATCTCCCCGTGCTCGGCCCCCGCACCTTCGCGCTGCGCATGGACGCCGCGCTCGACTTCGCCACCGCCAACGACCTAGAGCGCAGCATCACGCTTCATATCGTGCGCCACCCCGACACCCAGCGCGTGGTGCTGATCGCCCACCCGATCAACTGGATCGACGCCACCGGTGTGGAGGTCTTCGGCACCCTGCTGAACCAGCTCCACACCCAGGGCATCGCGCTGCACCTGGTAGGCCTCAAGCTGCCGGTGGAGCAGGTACTGCTGGCAGCGGGATACCTGGACGAAAACCCCCTGCTCAGGCTCTATCGAACCGAGGCCGAGGTGTTGCGGGCGGACTGGAGCGCGGCGGCTCCCGATTGACAGCAGCCTGGGGCGTTGCGCCCCAGCTTGTCTGCTAACCGCCACTTTTAATTGGAATCTGACCCTGATTTTTAAATCAACCGTCTATCGGTATCTATCGGGATCTATCGGGGTCTATCGGGGTCTATCGCGGTCAGATTCCAATTTCTTCTCGCCGCTATCAGGCCTGTGCGCTGGCCCGCGCGGCCACCTTGTCGCGCCAGGTTTGCAAGGCGTGCAGCCCGGCGTCGGCGGGTTTTAGCTTCAGCAGCTTGGCAAATTCCAGCGTGCAAAAGGCGGTGATGTCGGCAATGGTGAAGCGCTCGCCCGCCACCCACGGCTGGGTTTGCAGCGTGCGGTCGAGCCAGGCGGCGGTCTCCATGCCCCTGGTTTGTTGGACCGCGCCAAACGCAGGGAACTGCGGCTGCTCCAGCATGGCCAGGCCAGGGTGCTGGTGGCGGATGGCATTGGCCAGCGGCAGCATCAAATACCACTCCATGCGGCGGTCGGCCATTTCAATGAAGGCGCGCTCCTCAGCGCTGGTGCCCATGAGGTTGGGTGCGGGATGCAGGCCTTCGAGATAGGTGCAGATGGCGCGCGTTTCGCTCAGGCAGCGGCCGTCGTCGAGTTCAAGCACCGGAATGCGCGCCAGCGGGTTGCGATCCAGAAACGCGGGGCTGCGGTGCTCTTGCGCGTTGATGTCGACCAGCACCTGCTCTATGCCGGTGATGGCCTTCTCGGCAATGAACATCTGCACCCGGCGCGGGTTGGGTGCGCGTTGTGACAGGTAGAGCTTCATGGAGAGGTCGCCTTTCAGAGTATTTTCAGGGTGGCTTCGGGTTTTTTCGTGTCTTCGCCGGCCTGGGTCTTGCGGCCGGCGGCCCCGGCCAATCTTGGCGCTGAGGCAGTTCGGTGATGCCTGATCATGGGCGCCCCGTCAGGGAGTCGGGCGGGCTGGCCTTCGCATCGTAGCCATCTGCGCGGCAGCTGTCGCGCCGCGCTTGTCGCGCTGGCTACGCTGGTTGGTAATTGGAATCTGACCCCGATTATCTTGACCCCGATTATCTCAATTACCTTGAGCAGCCCGCCAGGTAGTGGGGCGGGCTGGCTGGGCTTTGCATCGCAGCCATCTGCGCGGCAGCTGCCGCGCCGCGCTTGTCGTGCCAGCTACGCTGGTTGGTAATTAGAATCTGACCCCAATTAATTTGGGTAATTGGAATCTGACCCCAATTAATTTAGTTGAATCCATCCACGGGTGCATAGCCCACCACATCGCCTTCTGAGCTGAGCAAGGCCACCCAGTCGAGCGCTTTGCTTGATGTGAGCGGGAGATAGCGCAGCGCTTCGATTGGCAAGCCGGTTTTCGCTGCAGCCGATTCGAGCAGCGCCGCTTGCTCGGGCCGGGCTTTTAGCAGTTCGGCGAGTGGCTGGGCGCGTTTCACCACCTCGGGCTTTGTTGCCTCGTACGGCAGCCACCAGTCGGGGCGCATGGCTGGGGTGACGCCTTGCAACGACATGTCAATGCTGTCCAAGAATTCCGCAGAAGACATGGGTTTTCGGGTGGCGGCGAGTTGCACGCTGGCCCAGGGCAAGGCGCGCAATCCTTCGGGCGCTGCGCCGAGCCGATCGGTCTGCACCTCATTGGCGCTGACGATGGTGAGGCGATCGACTTCAAACACCAGCGCCACCGGCCGCGCGGCAAACACCGCCAGCAGCCCATACCCGAGCGCAAGCGACTGAATAGCGCCCACCAGCGAGAGATCGACCCAGCGCTCCTGGCGCGACTTTTTGGGGCTCGCCAGCACCAGGGTGAGCAAAGGGCCACACACCAAGTCGACGCCAACCACCAAACCAAACACCCCGGCCATGCCCGGCAGCTGGCGCCAGGGCGGTGGATACCAAACCCCAAACACCAGCAGCGCGGCCAAAGCGACGACCGCAGCGCTGATGGCCAGGTGCCCGGTTGCCCAGCGCAATGCTAACAAGAGCTGTGAATGGTTTGGTTTTATGAAGGGATTTAATTGGAATCTGACCCCAATTACCCTGGAGATCTAACCCCAACTACCCTGTAGCAGGGCTTAATAGGTATCGCCGTATTTATGCAATGCTTGCGCTGCAGACTAGAACCCGGGGAGGGTTCTATGGCAGCCCGATGCAGGTAATCCAACACACCAAGTTCACCAATAAAAAAGAGCGCCTCAGCACCCTTTTTTTAAAAATTAAAGTTTTACAATTAGGTTTTTGGACGGTATTTTTCAGTAACCGACCCAGTAATCGCCCAGCTGCATTGGGCTGACTCCACGCAAGTCATGGTGTAAATAATAGTGTCTCCATCAATAGCAGCAATACCAGTCCCTCTCATTAAAACTGTAACGACACCCACAAGAGCACTTGTACTTGACACAGTGACAGAGGTGACGTAGGTGCTTGTGATTGCAGTAGGAACAGCCAAAAATAGAGCCGCATTAGAGGTTGATGCAGGTGTTCCTGTTGCCGAAACGAAAAGCGTTCCTTCGTTATAAGCTAAGGCTAATGCGGTACGTGCAGCCGCAGACACCGTCGACGCCTCTGCAACCTTTGCTTTCGCTGTGTAATCCTGGTAAGCCGGTAGCGCAACGGCAGCCAAAATACCAATAATAGCCACCACGATCATCAATTCGATCAGGGTAAAACCTTTTTGCAGAGAACGCTTCATAGAAAGACTCCTTGGGAGGGGGTTGGGGTACACAAATGGGTGGGAGACAGAGGCTAATACTTTAGCATGGTCCGTGCCAGCTGGAAAAGCGCTGTTTTTCGTGCGTTTTTTCACGCTTTTTCATGTGAAGCTGACAATTTTTGTCGCATGGGAGGCGGTCGATGTGGCGTTTTTTGTCACATCGGGGCGCTGGGGACGCGTTTTGTCACCGTGTGCGAAGGGAAATGCAGGCTGTGGGACGCGCGGCGAGTTGCGAGCTGCCCGGTTCCCGATCGTCGCACTTTGCCTGCGAGAGGGCGCGTTTTGACAAGCTGGGGGGTGTTGCTTGCCAGCGTATGTGCCGGATCGGTTGGGCGCTTTTGCAGCGGTGCTGTGCTGTGGACCAGCTGCAGCGCCCCCACCCCAGCCTTGCCTGCACCTGGCCCGAGCGGCCTGTGGGTGGTGTCTGGTGTGGCCTACCTTTAAATTGAATACTTTAGGTTTATTTATAACAAGCCTGGGGCGCGTTCGCCGGCTTGTCGCGCAAGGGTTTATTTGCTTTCGGCCGCCCTCATGGCCCAGACCGGTGGGCGCGCTGGGGGGCGGTTGGGCCAGCCGGGTGCCGGGTGGGCTGGCGTTGGTCTGTGGCGTGGCGGGCGGGCTGCGGCAAGGCTGCTTGCGGCCGGGGCACTGCCTTGGGAGCTGTTACAAAGTTACGGGTTTGGCGAAGGCAAACAAGCCGCAAAGCCGCAGGGTTGGCAACTGTTGCAAGGCGTTTGGCTTGGCGGCCGGCACAAAATTACCGCCTCGGCGGTGGTTGGTGGTGGTTGATGGTGGTTGATAGGGGGGTTGCCGGGGCGCGGCTTAGGTTTTGTGGTGTGGGGCGCGGCGCGGTGGCTGCGCTTCTTGAAACCTGCGACGGGCCCGGCGCAAACAGGCAAACGCATTCGAATTTGACGGGGTCTGCGCCCTGGCCCGGTGGGGCTGGGTGGGCCGTTTTTGGCCGGCCCGGGCCGGTTTTGGCGCGGCTGGCGGCAGGCCGCGCTCAAGTTTTGTGTGGGGTCGCCGTGCCCGCCACCTTGGTACTCAGCGCCGCCGGGCTCAGATGCGACAGCGGCAGCGTACCCACTGCCTTCACCTCACCCAGGGAGAAGCTGGTGTGCAGGTCTTTCACGTTGGGCAGGTTCAGCAGCACCTCGCGCGCAAATCGGCTGAACTCGGCCAGATCGGGGCACACCACCTGCAGCTCGAAGGTGCCCGAGCCGCTGATGTAGTGGCAGCTCACAATTTGCGGAATGTCGCGGATGGCGGCCTCCAGCGAGCGCGTCACCTCGCCTTGGTTGCGCTCGGCGTCCAGCCGCACAAAGGCCAACACCCCCAGGCCGATCTTTTCCCGGTCCAGCTCGGCCCGGTAGCCACGTATGAAGCCGGCCGCCTCCAGCGCGCGCACGCGCCGCCAGCAAGGCGCCGCCGACAGGCCCACGCGCTGTGCCAGCTCGGCATTGGTGAGGCGGCCGTCGCGCTGCAATTCGTTCAAGATGGTCAGGTCGAAGCGGTCAAGTGTTTCGTTCATGGGGTTTGTTGCGCAACAAAATTGTCTGATCATGCTGTTTGACGACACGAAAAGCAAACACCTGTCGCGAGGTGGGCCATACACTGTGCAACACACCGCCTTTTGGCCAACTGGCAAGCTTTGTTGACAGCAAGCGCCAGCAAGGCGAACCCACCCGACTGGAGACAAAACCATGAACGCGCCCCTGCCCGAACACATCCGCCGCGCCTTGGAAACGGTGACGCTGGACGACAAGTACGCGCTCGACCACGGTCGCGCCTTCATGAGCGGCGTCCAGGCGCTGGTGAAGCTGCCCATGCTGCAGCGCCAGCGCGATGCGCTGCTGGGCAAAAACACAGCGGGCTTCATCAGCGGCTATCGCGGTTCGCCGCTGGGCGGCTACGACCAAGCGCTGCAAAAAGCCGCAGCCTACCTCAAGCAGCAAAACATCGTGTTTCAGCCCGGTGTCAATGAGGAGCTGGCAGCAACCGCGCTCTGGGGCACGCAGCAGCTTGGTTTTGCGCCACCCGGCAACAACAAATTCGATGGCGTGTTTGGCATCTGGTACGGCAAAGGGCCGGGGGTGGACCGCTGCTCCGATGTTTTCAAACACGCCAACATGGCTGGCACCACGCCCTGGGGCGGCGTGATCGCGGTGGCGGGCGACGACCATGTGGCCAAGAGCTCGACAGCGGCCCACCAGAGCGACCACATCTTCAAGGCCTGCGGCTTGCCGGTGTTCTTCCCGGCCTCGGTTCAAGACATTCTCGATCTGGGCCTGCACGCGTTTGCCATGAGCCGCTTCAGCGGCGTCTGGGCGGGGATGAAGACAATTCAGGAAATTGTGGAGTCGAGCGCCACGGCCATGATCGACCCCGAGCGGGTGCAGATCGTGTTACCCGAATTCGAGATGCCCCCGGGCGGGGTTCACATTCGATGGCCGGACCAGGCGCTGGACCAAGAAGCGCGTCTGTTTGACACCAAGTGGTACGCCGCGTTGGCCTACATCCGCGCCAACAAGCTCAATCACAACGTGATCAGCGGTCCGAACGACCGCTTTGGCGTGATCGCCAGCGGCAAGGCCTACAACGACACCCGCCAGGCCATGCTCGACCTCGGCCTGGACGACGCCACCTGCCAGCGCATCGGCCTGCGCCTGCACAAGGTGGCGGTGGTCTGGCCGCTGGAGGCGCAGACCACGCGCGAATTTGCCACCGGGCTGCGCGAGATTCTGGTGGTGGAAGAAAAGCGCCAGGTGATCGAATACCAGATCAAGGAAGAGCTGTACAACTGGCGCAGCGACGTGCGGCCCACCGTGCTGGGCAAGTTCGACGAGGGGGTGGGTGACAACGCTGGCGGCGAGTGGTCGATGCCCAACCCCAGCGCGCACCACCTGCTGCGCGCCAATGCCGATCTGTCGCCGGCCATCATTGCGCGCGCTATCGCCAAGCGGCTGAAAAAGCTCGGTGTGCCAGACGACGTGATGGCGCGCATCGACACGCAGCTGGCGATCCTGAACGCACAAGAGCGGTCGATGCAGACCCTGCTGAGCCAGGGCGCCAGCTCAGCCCTGGCGGGCGCCGAGCGCCAACCCTGGTTTTGCTCGGGCTGCCCGCACAACACCAGCACCAAGGTGCCCGAGGGCTCGCGCGCCATGGCTGGCATCGGCTGCCATTTCATGACGATCTGGATGGACCGCGCCACCGAGGGCTTCACCCAGATGGGGGGCGAGGGCGTGCCGTGGGTGGGCCAGCAGCCGTTCTCCAACGACCAGCACATGTTTGCCAACGTAGGCGACGGCACCTACTTTCACAGCGGCATCCTGGCGATTCGCCAGAGCATCGTGGCCGGGGTCAACATCACCTACAAAATCCTCTACAACGACGCTGTCGCCATGACCGGCGGCCAGCAGGTGGGTGAGCGGCCCGAGGGCCACAGCGTGGTGCAGATCGCGCAAAGCATGCGCGCCGAAGGCGCCGCCCGCATCACCATCGTGACCGACGAGCCGGAGAAATACGACGGCATCAGCGGCATTCCCAGCGGCATCTCGATCCAGCACCGCGACCGGCTGGACGCGGTGCAGCGCGAGTTCCGCGAGATCCAAGGCACCACGGTCATCATTTACGACCAGACCTGCGCCACCGAAAAGCGCCGCCGGCGCAAGCGTGGCACGCTGGTGGAGCCGACCGAGCGCGTGGTCATCAACGAGCTGGTCTGCGAAGGCTGCGGTGACTGCGGGGTGCAGAGCAACTGCCTGTCGATCGAGCCGCTGGAAACCGAATTTGGCCGCAAACGCGCCATCAACCAGAGCAGCTGCAACAAAGATTTTTCTTGTGTGAAGGGTTTTTGCCCGAGCTTTGTCACGGTTGATGGCGGCCAGCTGCGCAAGAAGAAAAAAAGCGACGCCAAAACCGAGTGGACCGGCGGCGCGCTGCCCGAGCCGGCGCTGCCGGCGCTGGACGCGCAAGCCTGGGGCGTGATCGTGGCTGGCGTTGGTGGCACCGGCGTCATCACCATCGGCCAGTTGCTCGGCATGGCCGCGCACATTGAAGGCAAGGGCATCGTCACGCAAGACGCAGCGGGCCTGGCACAAAAGGGCGGCGCCACCTGGAGCCATGTGCTGATTGGTGCGCGGCAAGAGGACATCCGCACCACCCGCGTCGCCACCGCCTCGGCCGACCTGGTGATCGGCTGCGACCCGCTGGTGGCCGCCAACAAGGAAACCTGGGCCCGGCTGCGCCACGGCCGCAGCCATGTGGCGCTCAACAGCAGCGCCACACCAACCGCCGCGTTTGTGAAAAACCCATCGTGGCAGAACCCGGCGCAGGCCTGCGCCGAAGCGCTGACCGAGCACCTGGGTGGGGGGGCGGTGGGCGTGTTTGATGCCGAAGCGGCAGCCTCGAAATTCCTGGGCGACAGCATTTACACCAACCCGATGATGCTGGGCTACGCCTGGCAGCGCGGCTGGGTGCCGCTGGGCCACACCGCGCTGATGCGCGCGATCGAGCTCAACAATGTGCAGGTGGACAACAACAAGGCGGCTTTCGAGTGGGGTCGGCGCGCCGCGCACAACCCGCACGCGCTGGCCTCTTTGCTCGCCGATGGCGGTGCCCAGGTGATCCAGTTCAAGCCGCGCGAAAGCGTGGCCACGGTGATGGCGCGCCGCGTCGAGTTCCTCACCGCCTATCAACACGCGGCCTACGCCGCCGATTACCAGGCGTTGGTCGAGCGGGTACGCAAGGCTGAGGCGCCGCTGGGCAAGTCGGACCTCACCATGGCGGTGGCGCGCTATCTGTTCAAACTCATGGCCTACAAGGATGAGTACGAGGTGGCGCGGCTGCACAGCGACCGCTCGTTCCACGAGCGCATCGCCGCCCAGTTCGAGGGCGATTTCAAGCTGCGGGTGCACCTGGCGCCGCCACTGTTGTCCAAAAAGAATGAGAAGGGCGAGCTGATCAAGCAGAAGTTTGGCCCGTTTATGTTCACCGCCTTTCGCTGGATGGCGAAGTTCAAGGGTCTGCGCGGGAGTGCGCTGGATGTGTTCGGCTACAGCGAGGAGCGCCGCACCGAGCGCGCGCTGATCGGCGAGTACCGCAGCTCGATTGAGGCCTTGTTGCCCGATCTGGACGCTGGCAACCACGCGCTGGCGCTGGAAATCGCCCGCCTGCCCGAGCAGATCAAAGGCTTTGGCCATGTGAAAGCGCGCCACCTGGCCGCTGCGCGCAGCCGCTGGGCCGAGCTCCAGGCGCGCTGGGCGGCGGGCGACAGCGAGACGGCGCGGGTGGCCTGAGGACGCTGCGCGGGGTCGCGCTGGCCCCATCTGCTGAGGCCGCTGGGGCCGCGTCATACAATGTTTGGCATGCTAGGGCGTGGCTGAGAAAACGCGCCTGCGGCGTGTGTGCGCCCAACCCCTCCCGTCAATCCCCTGTTGGAGTATTTCCGTGTTTATTTCTTCTGCTTTCGCCCAGACCGCTGCCGGTGGCGACACCACCTCCACCCTGATGAGCCTGCTGCCGCTGGTGCTGATGTTCGTGGTGTTGTATTTCGTCATGATCCGCCCCCAGATGAAGCGCCAGAAAGAGCACAAAGCCATGGTCACAGCGCTGGCCAAGGGCGATGAGGTGGTGACCGCCGGCGGCTTGCTGGGCAAGGTGTCCAAGATCGGTGAGACCTTCATTGGTATCGAGCTGGTCTCCGGTGTGGAGGTGCAGATGCAGCGCTCGGCGGTGACGCAGGTGCTGCCCAAAGGCACGGTGAAGTAACCCCCCGCGCCGCGCCGCGCCCGCGGCGCCTGCCTTGCAGAGCGCGGTCGCGCCACAGGCACAACCGCTTCAGACCGCCTGAGTTTGCGCTGGCAGACTCGCCGCCGCCGCCCCCCGATTTGCCCCCTTCTGGCCCCTGTTGCTGTTGACACCATGAACCGATATCCGCTTTGGAAGTACCTAGTCATTGCGGTGGCGCTGGTGATTGGCGTGCTGTATGCCACGCCGAATCTGTTTGGCGAGTCGCCGGCGGTGCAGGTGTCGGCGGCACGGGCTTCGGTGCGCATAGATATCAGCACGGTGACCCGGGTCGAGCAGGCGCTGGCCGCGGCCTCGCTCAAGCCCTCGTTGATGCAGCTGGATGGCAACTCGGTCAGGTCACGCTTTGAGTCCACCGACGACCAGATCAAAGCGCGCGACGCCATCGAGCGAGCGCTCAATCCAGATGCGACCATGCCGGGCCATGTGGTGGCGCTCAATCTGCTCCCGCGCACGCCGGTGTGGTTGGCCAGCCTGAAAGCTTCGCCGATGTACCTGGGGCTTGATCTGCGCGGCGGGGTGCACTTCATGTTGCAGGTGGACATGCCGGCGGCGTTGCAGCGTCGGGCCGATGTGCTCACCGGCGATTTGCGCACCGCATTGCGCGAGAAGAACATTCGCCACAGCGGTGTCAGCCGCAGCGGCCAGACCATCGACATCCGGGCCCGCGATGCGCAAACCGCCGATGCCGCGCGCGCGCTTATCGAGGAGCAGTTTGCTGACCTGGACGTTAAAGAAACGGTTGAAGGCACCGACTACCGGCTCAGCGTCACGCTCAAGCCCGAAGCCGCACAGCTGGTGCAGCAAAACGCGCTCAAGCAAAACATGGTCACCTTGGGCAACCGGATCAATGAGCTCGGCGTGGCCGAGCCGGTGATTCAGCAGCAGGGAGCAGACCGCATCGTGGTGCAATTGCCGGGTGTGCAGGACACAGCCAAGGCCAAGGACATCCTGGGTCGCACTGCCACGCTGGAGGTGCGCCTGGTGGACGAGAGCACCGAAGGCCAGGCGGCCGAGCGCGGCAGTGCGCCGGTGCCGTTTGGCTCGGAGCGCTACCCCGAGCGCGATGGCCAGCCGGTGATCGTCAAGCGCGATGTGCTGTTGACTGGCGAAAACCTCACCGACGCCCAGGCCGGCTTCGACGACACCCAGCAGCCGGCGGTGCACCTCACGCTGGACGCCAAGGGCGCACGCATTTTTCGCGATGTGACGCGCGAGAACATCGGCAAGCGCATGGCCATCATCTTGTTTGAGAAGGGCCGTGGCGAGGTGGTGACCGCGCCGGTGATCCGCAGCGAAATCGGCGGTGGTCGGGTGCAGATTTCTGGCGCCATGACCACACTGGAAGCCAGCGACACCGCGCTGCTGCTGCGTGCAGGCTCGCTGGCTGCCCCGATGGAGATCATCGAGGAGCGCACCATTGGCCCCAGCTTGGGGGCTGAGAACATCGCCAAGGGCTTTAACAGCGTGATGTGGGGCTTCGCGGTGATCGTGGCATTCATGTGTGTCTACTACGCGTTGTTTGGTGTTTTTTCCAGCTTGGCACTGGCGTTCAACCTGGTGCTGCTGGTGGCGGTGCTGTCGATGCTGCAGGCCACGCTTACCCTGCCTGGTATTGCTGCGATGGCGCTGGCCCTGGGCATGGCCATCGATTCCAATGTGCTGATCAACGAGCGGGTGCGCGAAGAGCTGCGCCGGGGTTCGGCGCCGCAGGTGGCGATCAACGCCGGGTACGACCAAGCCTGGGGCACCATCCTGGACTCCAACGTCACCACGCTCATCGCTGGTGTGGCGTTGCTGATCTTTGGCTCCGGCCCGGTGCGCGGCTTCGCGGTGGTGCACTGCATCGGCATCCTCACCAGCATGTTCTCCAGCGTGTTTTTCTCGCGTGGCCTGGTGAACTTCTGGTACGGGCGCAAGAAGAAACTCAAAACGGTGTCGATCGGCACTGTGTGGCGACCCGATGGCTCGCCCGCCCCCGCCAAAGCCGAGTAAGGACACGCCATGGAATTCTTTCGCATCCGCAAGGACATCCCGTTCATGCGCCACGCGCTGGTGCTCAACGCGATCTCAACGCTCACATTTTTGGCCGCTGTGTTCTTCCTGTTTTCCAAGGGACTGAATCTCTCGGTGGAGTTCACCGGTGGCACCGTGGTGGAGGTGGCTTACGAGCAGCCGGCCGATCTGTCAGCGGTGCGCCAGGTGGTGGAGTCGCTGGGGTACGCCGAGGTGCCGGTGCAAAACTTCGGCACCTCGCGCGATGTGCTGATGCGTCTTCCCGTGCGCGAGGGGAATACCTCTGGCGAGCAAAGCCAGGTGCTGATCGCAGCGCTGAAGGCGCAGAACCCGGCGGTGGAGCTGCGACGCACCGAGTTCGTGGGTCCGCAGGTGGGCCGCGAGCTGGTAGAAAACGGCCTGAAGGCACTGGCCATGGTGATCGTGGGCATCATGATCTACCTCGCGTCTCGCTTTGAGTGGAAGTACGCGGTTGCGGCCATCATCGCCAACCTGCACGACGTGGTCATCATCCTGGGCTTCTTTGCCTTCTTTCAGTGGGAGTTTTCGCTGGCGGTGCTGGCGGCGGTGCTGGCGGTGCTGGGGTATTCGGTCAACGAATCGGTGGTGATTTTTGACCGCATTCGGGAGAGTTTCCGTCGCCATCGCAAGAAAACAACCGAGCAGATCATCGACAACGCGATCACCGCCACCATCAGCCGCACCATCATCACGCACGGTTCCACCGAGATCATGGTGTTGTCGATGCTGCTGTTTGGTGGTCCTACGCTGCACTATTTCGCGCTGGCTCTGACCATTGGCATTCTGTTCGGGATCTACTCGTCTGTGTTTGTGGCGGCCGCCATTGCGATGTGGCTGGGCATCAAGCGCGAAGACCTGATCAAGGGCGGGCCCAAAAAAGAGGGTGATCCAGACGACCCCAATGCTGGCGCCATGGTGTAAATCACGGCGCGCGGTGTGTCAGGCAGCTCGCTGGGTTGCCGGAGCTTGTTTGCTTTCATACCCGTTTCATCCTTTGTAGCCAGTGGCCCCATCCGATCAGCATGCTTTGTTTTTGGCCAGACAGGCCCGTGAACACTTCGTGGTGGAGGTGGGGCGCTTGCTGCCGGAACTGGGTCAGGCTTGCAGCAAACGGCTGGCGGGTGCCATGGAGCCAGCCGGTTCCGCCAGCGAAATCCAGGCCCGACGCGATGCCTGGGCTGGCTTCCAGCACCAGCAGATGGCCTGGCTGAACAACAGCCGCAAAGCCCTGCAGCGTTCGCTGCTGCCCTTTGTGGCACCGGATTCGCGAGGCGCTGGCGGGCAACTGGAGTTGGTGGCCGAGGGCAGCATGGACAACCAGATTCTGGCGTCTCGTCTGGCGATGCTGGTGCTGGAGACAGCGTCTTCCGACTTCAACGATCTGCGGCTGCGCGTCCAGCATCTGGAGCAGCGCCAGGAACTGCCACGCGGCGATGTGTTGCTGCCCGAGGTCACAGCCCTTGTCCTGGTCGAACAGTGGTTGGCTGCAGGCATGACGCGCGATGCCTGGCAGCGGGTGCAGGCCGGCATGGCGCCGGTGCTGGCGCTCGGTATGCACGCAGCCTACCTGGCGTCCAATGCGTTTCTGGTGGCTGGCGGTGTGATGAAAGAAATTGACCTGCAGTCGCTGGTCAAGCGCGCGCCCGAAGCGCGCAACAGCGACAAGCCTTTAGGCCCGGTGGCACCGGAAAGCCGGTCGGGTGTCGCGTCCAGCAGCCTGGGCACGGTTGGCAGCAAGCGCGGCGCCCTCGACCCGCACGAGGAAACCCGGGTGCTGACCAGCGCTGGCGCGCTGGCGCGTGCACGCCAGGGCACGCCAGGCGTGGTCGATCAGCTCAAGCGGTTGCTGATGGACAAGGTGGGCGCGCGGTTTGAGCCCACCCAGTGGATGCCTGCGCCATCGCCTCGCTTGCAGCAGGCCATGGCGCAGGCCCTGCCTGACCTGCTCGGTGGCAATGGGGCGCCTGCGTATCTGTCGGGGTCGGGGCAGCTGGCGCGGACCGCAACTGCGCTGAGCCGGCGCACCGCCGAGCTGAAGCGGGCCGCGTCCACCCCGTCCGAGAGGGCGACCATCGAGGTGGTGGCGCTGATGTTTCAGTCCATCTTCGCGGAAGAACGGATTGCGCCCAGCGTGCGCGTGTGGTTTGCGCGTTTGCAAATCCCGGTGCTGCGTTTGGCGCTGGCCGAGCCCGAGTTCTTCGGCGCGCTGCAGCACCCGGCGCGTCGCCTGATCGACCGTCTGGGCGCCTGTGCGCTGGGCTTTGAGTCCAATGTGGGTTCTGCCGCACTGGAGGCGGAGATCAAGCGCGTGGTGCAGGTGATTGAGCAGTACCCAGAAACCGGCCGCCGTGTTTTTCAGCTGGTGTACGACGATTTCGAGAAATTTCTCGCCACCCATCTCAGCGAGCGGGGCAGCGCGAGCCGCATCGTGAGCGTGGCGCAGCAGATTGAGCAGAGGGAGACGCTGTCGGTGCAATACACGATCGAGCTGCGCAAGCTGCTGGACGAGGTGCCGGTGCGCGACGAGATTCGCGACTTCCTCTTCAAGGTCTGGGTCGAGGCGCTGGCGGTGGCGAGTGTGCGCCACGGTGTGCAGCACCAGGAGACGGTGGCGCTCAAGCAGGCAGCGGCCGATCTGCTCTGGGCAGCCAGCGCCAAACCCGATCGAAGCGACCGTGCGCGCGTGATCCAGCAATTGCCCTCCCTGCTGCGGCGCTTGCGCCAAGGCATGGGGCTGCTTGGCTATCCCACAGGCCTGCAAGACCAGCACATCAAGTCGGTGAGCGCTATCTTGGCCGACGCTTTTATGTCCCGCACCGCAGCGATTCCGCAAGATCTGCTGGACCGGCTCTCGCAGCGCCTGGCGCATCTGGAGGACTACCTGCCGCCCAGCGGTGTGGGTGATCTGGATCTCGACAACGAGAGCATCGAGATGATCACCGGCGTGGACGCCAGCAACATCGAGGTGATCACCCAAGGCGACAGCCAGCCCGACGAGGCGATGCGCGCCTGGGCGCTGGAGCTGCAGATAGGCTCCTGGTTTGGCCTGGACCACAGCGGCAGACTGAGCCGTGTGCAGCTGGCCTGGCGCAGCCAGCGCGGGCAGCTTTACCTGTTTGTCACCAGCCTCGGGCGCTGCTACCTGATTCAGGCCGCCCGCGTGGCGGCCCACCTGCAGGTCGGCCTGCTGGTGCCAAGCGAAGAAGAAGCGCTGACAGTGCGCGCCACGCGAGACGCGCTGGCGAAGTTGGAGGCCAACCCCGGGCGGCTGCTGAACTAGCGCACCCCTGCGCCACATCACGCCCTCAAGAGGGCAACAGTGGCGGCCCGGTGCAGGCGATTCCGCGGCATATTGGGCACGGGTGGCCTTCGGACCGATCGTGAAGTCGCGCCTCTGAGGCGACGCCCGATCGGTCAGCTCTGCGCCAACCGCTGCAGAAGGCCCCCGGGCAACCTTGCCACCACATCTTGAAGTTCCAGCTCCAGCAGCCGCGCTTGCAGGGTGGCGGTGTCCAGGCCGGTGCGGGCTTGCAGGGCGTCCAGGCTCACCGGGTCATGGCCCATCGCCTTCAGCAAGCCCTCGGGGTCGAGCAACAGATCGTCGATTGGTGCGGGTCTCGCTGGGCGCTGTGGCGTGGTGACGCGCAGGTCTTCCAGGATGTCTTGCGCCGACTCGACCAGCTTGGCGCCCTGGCGAATGAGCGCGTGGCAGCCGCGCGACTGGGGCGCGTGGATGGAGCCCGGGATGGCAAACACCTCTCGGCCCTGCTCGGCCGCCAAACGGGCGGTGATGAGGGAGCCGGACTGCACCGCCGCTTCTACCACCAGCGTGCCTTGCGACAGCCCGGCAATCAGCCGGTTGCGGCGCGGGAAGTTGCCTGGCAGCGGTGGCGTGCCCAGCGGGTATTCAGAAATCAGCGCGCCGTGCTCGGCGATCCGGTGGGCCAGCGCCAGATGCCGCTTGGGGTAGACGCGGTCGAGCCCGGTGCCGACCACCGCGAGCGTGGGTGCGCCGCCCGCCAAGGCGCCCTCGTGTGCCGCGCCGTCAATACCCAGTGCCAGCCCGGACACCACACAGACACCAGCTTCGCCCAGCGCCTGGGCGAATTGCCGGGCGTTCTGCGCGCCCTGTGGTGTCGGGTTGCGGCTGCCCACGATGGCCAGGCGCTGCGGGTGTTGCAGGGTTTCGATCTGCCCCAGCACGTAGAGCAGCAGTGGTGGATCGGCCATCTGCAGCAGGTCGGTTGGGAAGCGCGGGTCGTCCAGGCTCAGCACATGGCGGTTGGTGCCGTTGGCCAGCCAGCTGGTACTGGCCTCGATGGCGTCAGCGAGGCCTTCGGGCGGGGTGAGCAGCACCTGCGCCAGCCTGGGCCCAGCCACCGCATGCAGCGCCGATCGCTCTTGCTGAAAAACCGCCTCAGGTGAGCCAAAAGCAAAAAGCAGTTTGCGCGCGCTCTCGGTACCAACGCCGGCTGTGCACAGCAAGCGCAGCCAGGCGGCCAGCTCATGGGGGGCCATCTGCCCAGCGCCCTCAGGGGTTGGTGAAGATATCGCCCACCTTGACGCCGTCCTGGATCTCCAGCACCAGCGCGTAGGAGAGGCGGTCGAAGGTCTGGAACACCATCATCAAACCGTTGCGCTCACCGGGCAGCCGCAGCGTGGGGCGAGCGGCGTCGGTGCGATCGGCCAGGATGCGGGTGTCACGCAAGATGGCGAGCACGTGGCCGCGCGCGATGCCGTCGTTCTTGCCGCGGTTGATGATCACCACCTGGTTCTGGGCTGCGAAGGTGACAGCGTTGCCCTGAATGGACACAACCTGGCCCGTCTGTGCACTGGATGGCGCGCGTGGCACGTAGTGAGAGAGGTCGCGCTCGGGCTCGGGCAGCAGGCGGTCGCCCACCCGCATCTCTTCTTTGGCGATAACGATGTCGATGGTGGCTGGAACCAGCTCGGCCGGGCCAGATCCGTCGCGAGGCGCCACCAGCTCAGCAGACTCGCTGCGCTCCAGCACGGCTTTGCCCAGGTACTGGGCTTCAAAGCCGAGAATCTCGCCGGTGGTCGGGTCTTTCAGCGGCACCGCTTTGCGAAACACACGGAAGCCGTTTGGCTGCCCTTCGACCAGGGTAAGCGGCGAGCCGCGCTCGCCGCTGCTGTAGGCACCGCGCGCGTAGGCCCGATCCCCCCGGCTGAGCAGCACCCGGTTGTCCGGCGTTGCCACGATGCGTGGCGCGCGCGACATTGTGGCCTCGTCAACGATCAGCGACTGGGTGAGAAAGGCTTCGATGGCCCGCAAAGAAATGGGCGGTACCGCTGTGTCGTTCAGGCTTTCTGAGCGAATGCGGGGTGACACCTTCACCGTTTCTATCGCACCGTCTGGCGCACCGGTGGCGCCACGGGAGCGGGTGGAGAGGGTGGCACGGCCGTTGGAGGTGTCCAGATGCAGGGTCTGGCCGGGAAAAATGAGGTGCGGGTTGCGAATCTCGACCAGGTTCATGCCCCAGAGCTCGGGCCAGCGCCAGGGACTCTTGAGGTAAAGGCGGGAAATCGCCCAAAGGGTATCGCCGCGCTTGATGGTGTAACTGTCGGGTGCGTTCGGCGCCAGCTCAGACAACGCCACACCGGTCTGGGCCACCTGGTTGGCGGTGTCGCGCTGACCGGGCGTGATCGGGAGACTGGACTCACGCTGAGCCCAAGCAGCGCTGCTCAGCAGCGCTGCGGACAGGGCGCAGATGCCCGCCAGCGGACGCAGTTGATGCAGGAAAGAGAGGGTGGCAGGCGATGCGGTGAGGATTGGCATGAGAAGGCCCTTGGGCGTGCGCAGCAGGTCAAACGGGTCTCCAGGCGGAAGGTCCGGGGCGTGGTCGCGGCAGCGTTTGTTCTTGACAAGTCGAGTGCGATTCTGAGCCCAAGCCTTTGGGTAGGCAATGCCAACGGCTTGTGGTGCCAGCGCAGCATCTGGAAATTGGCGAAAATAGATCTAAATTCTCCTCCCTTTGGTAGGTTCACCCAAACACCCACCGCTCGTCACCGACAGGTGGATGAGCCCAGTCCCAGCGCTTGCCATGAACGACACCCAACTTCTGCCGATTCTGTGTTTTCCCGATCCCCGCTTGCACACCGTGGCGCGCCCGGTCGAGGCGGTCGACGCGCGAATCCAGCGGCTGATCGACCGCATGCTGGCCACCATGTACGAGGCCAATGGCATTGGCCTGGCTGCGACCCAGGTGGATGTGCACCAGCGGCTGGTGGTGATTGACGTGAGCGAAGAGCGCAACCAGCCGATGGTGTTGATCAACCCAGAAATCGAATGGGCCAGCCCTGAAATGCGCAAAGGCGAAGAGGGCTGCCTGTCGGTACCGGGCGTTTACGACGGCGTGGAGCGCTCGATCGCGGTCAAGGTGCGCGCACTTGACGCCACCGGCAAGTCGCGCACGCTCGACGCTGAGGGCCTGCTGGCGGTGTGCATCCAACACGAGATGGACCACCTGCTGGGCAAGGTGTTTGTCGAGTACCTTTCGCCGCTCAAGCGCGAGCGCATCAAAAGCAAGCTGCAGAAGGCACATCGCGAAGCGCTGCGCGCCTGATGCGCGCTGGCTGGCTGGCCAGTGCGGGTGGCCTGCCAGTGGCTTGCGTTGGCGCTGGCGGCGCTGCTCGCGGGCTGTGCGCTGATGCCCGAGCGGGTGCCATTGGGTGCCACCCGCAGCGAGATTGAGGCCCGCCTGGACCAGCCAACAGCGGCCTCTGCCCGCTGCCCAATGGCAGCCGGCTGCGGTATTCGCGCCAGCCGGCCGAGCAGCAGGTTTACAAGCTGGACCTGGGTGCTGACGGTGCGCTGCGCCAGATCGAGCAGGTGCTGAATGCCGGCTGGCTGCAGCGCTTCAAGGTCGACCACTGGAGCCGCGAGAGCGCGCTGCTCACCCTCGGTCGCCCGGCCCTGGCTGAGCGCGTGGCGCGCTGGGATGGCGACATCTGGACCTACTGGTTCCAGGATTCCACCAGCTCGCGGCAGGTGCATTTGCATCTGGACCGCGCCGGCGCGGTGCGCCATGTGGTGTTCACCGACGAGTCGATGCATGATGATGTGCTGAACTTCACGCACCGAGCGTCGAGCTGTTCCCCCACCCACTTCTCCCATGAAAATTGTTTTCGCCGGTACGCCGGCATTTGCTCACGCGGCGCTGGAGCAGCTGCATGCCGCCGGCCATGAGATCGCGCTGGTGCTGACCCAGCCCGACCGACCCGCCGGTCGTGGCATGAAGTTGCAGACCTCACCGGTGAAGCAGTTTGCGCAGGCGCACGGTATCGCAGTGGCCCAGCCGCGCAGCTTGCGGCTCGATGGCAAATACCCGGCAGACGCGGCAGCGGCGCGCGAGGCCATAGACGCCGCACAAGCCGACGCCATGGTGGTCGCCGCTTATGGGCTGATCCTGCCGCAGTGGGTGCTGGACGCCATGGGCGCCGCCGGGCCGCCCCAAGGCGCCCAAGCCCCCACGGGGGGCACCGCAGCTCGCGAAGCGGGAAGCGTGGGGGCATTGGGATTGGGCTGCTTCAACATCCACGCCTCCTTGCTGCCGCGTTGGCGCGGCGCTGCGCCGATCCACCGCGCGATTGAGGCTGGCGACACGCAGACCGGTATCACCATCATGCAGATGGACGCGGGGCTGGACACAGGCGACATGCTGCTGGTCGAGCCGCTGGCGATCGGCTCTGACGACACCACAGCCCGCCTGCACGACCGCCTCGCCGCGCTTGGTGCGCGTCTGATGGTCGAGGCGCTGGGGCTCGCCGCGTGCGGCGGTCTTCGACCGGCGCTGCAACCCGCCGAGGGTGTGACCTACGCGCACAAGATCGAGAAGCTTGAGGCTGTGATCAACTGGCGCCAGCCTGCGGTGGTGATCGCGCAGCGGGTGCGCGCCTTCGATCCTTTCCCCGGCGTGCAGGCGGTGCTGGCGGGCGAGACCATCAAGCTGTGGGCGGCGCAGGCGCATCCCGCCCAAACCGCCGAGAACGCCGAGAACGCCAGCGCACCAGGCAAGGTGGTTGCGGTCGATACCAGCGGCATCCAGGTGCAAACCGGTGAGGGCTTGCTGTGCATCACCGAGCTGCAGCGCCCGGGGGGCAAGCGCTTGCCAGTGGGCGAGTTCCTGCGCGGTCACCGCATTGAAGCGGGCCAGGCGTTTGAGACCCTGGCCGCCCAGGAACAGCCCTGATGTTTTTCCTGAAGGAGCTGCGCCGCCAGCCCGAGTTTTGGGAAGGTGTGCGCGACCAAGGCAGTGTGTCGGTGGGCATCGCCGCCTGGGGGCTGATGACCGGCGTGGCAATGGTGAAGTCGGGTTTGTCGGTGCTGGAGGCGGTGCTGATGACGCTGATCGTCTTCGCTGGCAGTGTGCAGCTCGCTGCTGTCCCGATGCTGGTGGGCGGCGCGCCGCTGTGGGTGATCGTGGCGGCAGCGGTTTGTGTGAATTTGCGGTTTGTGGTGTTTTCGGCCCACCTGCGGCCTTTTATGATGCATTTACCGCTGTGGCAGCGGCTGGTCAGTGGCTATGTGATGGTGGATCTCACCTACGTCTTCTTCATCCGGCGCTTTCCAGTACCCGGCCAGACGCCCGAGGAGCGTTTGAGCCAGCAGGCCTACATGATGGGGAACTGCGCCATCAACTACCTCGCCTGGATGGGTGCCAGCCTGGTGGGCATCGCGTTGTCAAACGCCATCCCCACCGCCTGGGGCCTGGGTTTTGCGGGCATCCTGGCGCTGGTTGGCGTGCTCGCGTCAATGGCCACCTCTGGGTTGCGCGTGGTGTCGGTCGGCGTCGCCGGCACCGCCGCTGTGGCGGCCTGGGCGCTGCCGCTCAAGCTCAACATCGTGGTGGCCATTGCCAGCGCGGTCGCGGTGTGTCTGGTGATCGAGGCGGTGCGGGCACCGCGCGGCCCCTCGGGAGCGCAAGGTGTTTGAGGTTGACTTGCGAACCGGGCTCACCATCCTCGCGCTGGGCCTGGTGACTGTGCTCACCCGCAGCCTGTTTTTCATCTCCAGCCGGCCCTGGACGCTGCCACGCTGGGCCCAGCGCGGCTTGAACTACGCACCGGTCGCCGCTCTCGCTGCGGTGGTCATCCCCGAGATCGTGATGGCGCAAGGTGCGCTGATCACCACCTTGCAAGACGCGCGCTTGTTCGCGGCGGCGGCGGGCCTGGCCTGGTTCGCCTGGCAGCCAAGCGTGCTTGGCACCATCCTGGTCGGCATGGCGGTGTACCTGCCCTTGCGCCTTATTCTGGGGTGGTGAGCGAGCGCCCAACGGCACCGCGCACAGCCGCTGCCTGGAGCCGCACCGGCGGCCTGCCAGTTGGAAAAGCCCGCTTGCGCTGGCCTGGCCAAAACCCGCGAGGTGCGGCGTTAGCCTGTCTTCAGCCCGCCCGGCCAAGCATCTTAAAATTCGCCGAGTTACGGATCGGTTACCAACATTGATTAGGGGAATTTCATGGCTCTTGCTTCCATGCGCGAACTGCTTGACCACGCCGCGGCCAACGGCTACGGTATTCCAGCGTTCAACGTCAACAACCTGGAGCAGGTGCAAGCCATCATGACGGCGGCCGACGAGGTGGGCGCGCCAGTCATCCTGCAAGCCAGCGCTGGCGCACGCAAGTACGCCGGGGAGCCTTTCATCAAGCACCTGATCCAGGCCGCTTGCGAGGCCTACCCGCACATTCCGCTGGTGATGCACCAGGACCACGGCACCAGCCCGGCGATCTGCCAGGGCGCAATCGACCTGGGCTTTGGCTCGGTGATGATGGATGGCTCGCTGATGGAAGACGGCAAGACCCCGGCCAGCTTTGAATACAACATGGAAGTCACCCGCAAGGTGGTGGAGATGGCGCACAAGGTGGGCGTCACGGTGGAAGGCGAGCTCGGCTGCCTGGGCAACCTGGAAACGGGTGAGGCCGGCGAGGAAGACGGCGTGGGCGCCGTTGGCAAGCTCGATCACAGCCAGATGCTGACCGACCCCGAAGAAGCCGCCTCCTTCGTCAAGGCGACCCAGCTCGACGCGCTGGCGATTGCGATTGGCACCAGCCACGGCGCCTACAAGTTCAGCCGCAAGCCCACCGGCGACATTTTGGCCATTTCCCGTGTCAAGGAAATCCACGCCCGCATTCCCAACACGCATCTGGTGATGCACGGCTCCAGCAGCGTGCCGCAAGATCTGCTGGACATCATCAACCAGTACGGCGGCAAGATGAAGCAGACCTACGGCGTGCCGGTGGAGGAAATCCAGGAAGCGATCAAGCACGGCGTGCGCAAGATCAACATCGACACCGATGTGCGCATGGCCATGACCGGCGCGGTGCGCAAGTTCTTGGCCGAGAATCCCGACAAGTTCGACGCCCGCGAGTGGCTCAAGCCCGCGCGCGAAGCGGCCAAACAGGTGGCCAAACAGCGCTACCTGCAATTCGGCTGCGAAGGGCAAGGGGCAAAGATCAAGGGCGACAGCTTGAGCGTGATGGCGGGCCGCTACGCCAAGGGCGAACTGGCGCAGGCCGTGGTCTGAGCCGGCGTCCTCCGGGCGGTGCTGGCTGCCAGCACAGACTGCCATAATCGACCGGAATGGTTCCAAGCCCGTTGACTGTTCGTCAAGCGGGCTTTTTTCTTGCTTGCCACTTTTTGCCTGTCACGAGACTTCAGCGAGCGCCGATCATGACCACCACCGCCCTGCACACCTCCACCCTCGCTTCGCTCCCCTTGCTTGCGCGCGGCAAGGTGCGCGACAACTATGCGGTGGGCACCGACCGCATCCTGATGGTTGCCAGCGACCGCATCAGCGCGTTTGACGTGATCATGGGCGAGCCGATTCCTGGCAAGGGCGCGCTGCTCACCCGGCTCTCGCTGTTCTGGTTCGACCAGCTCGGCCCCCAAGGCCTGAACATTTGCCCGATCCACCTCACCGGCGAGCTGCCCGAGAGCGTGGTGAGCGCGTTGGAGGCGCCACAGGTGCGCGAGCGCTCCATGCTGGTGCAGCGGCTGAAACCGATTCCGGTCGAGGCGGTGGTGCGCGGCTACCTGGCCGGCAGCGGCTGGAGGGAATACCAGGCCACCCGCTCGGTCTGCGGCGTGCCGCTGCCCGACGGCCTGCAAAACGCTTCTCAGCTGCCCGAGCCCATCTACACGCCGGCCGCCAAGGCCGGGATGGGCGAGCACGACGAGAACATCACCTACCAGCAAACGGAGGCGGTGGTCGGCGCCGATGTCGCGGCGCAGATTCGCGATTACGCGCTCCAGCTCTACCAAGCCGCAGCAGAAATTGCCCTGGCCAAGGGCATCATCATTGCCGATACCAAGTTTGAGTTTGGCCTGGACAGCGCTGGCCGTGTGGTGCTGATGGACGAGGTGCTGACGCCCGACAGCTCGCGCTACTGGCCACTGGAGAGTTATGTGGTGGGCGAAAACCCGCCCAGTTACGACAAGCAGTTTTTGCGCGACTGGCTGGAAGCCGCGCGTATCAGCGGCAAGCCCTGGGACAAGTCACCGCCCGCGCCGCGCTTGCCCAAAGCCGTGATCGAGAAGACGGCGGCGAAATACCAGGAGGCGCTGGCGCGCCTGCTGGGCTGATGATTCGGCTGACGGCTTTCAGCTGAGGATCACGCTGGAGAGACGCCGGCGGTAGCTGGCCACCGTTGGGTCTTCTGGCGGAATTTGGCCTTCGGCCACTTTGGGCTTGGGCGGATCGATCACGTCGAGGACGGCGATGTAGGTCTTGCGCGCCAGGTCATCACGCCAGCTTTTGTCGCGCATCAGGATATCGAGCAGCTCGTCCATGGCATCAAACCAGCGGTTGTGCGCCATGTGCTGCTGGGCCAGCGCGAAGCGGGCTTCAAAGTCGCGCTTGTTGGCGGCGATGCGGGCTTGCAGCTCGGTGGTCTGGGTCGACGCGTCCATTTGCGCGTCGCGCGCATGCATCCAGCGCTGCAGCGAATCGAGCCGGCGTACCCCGGCGGCCTTGGCGATCACCGGCGCAAACGCCACCTTGGCGTCGTCGTCGCGGTCCAGTTGCAGCAGCAGCTTCACGAGGTCAAAGCGCGCGTCGTCGTTGTTGCCGTCGGTGGCGACCGCGTGTTGCAGCTTCTCCAGCGCGCCTTCGGTGTTGCCGGCGGCCAGGTCGTCGAGCGCATCCACCTCTTCCTCGACGGTGGCCAGCACCTCGGCGGCCGGCAGGTGCTTGTCCAGGAAGGTCTTGATCTGGCCCTCGGGCAGCGCGCCGGTGAAACCATCGACCGGCTGGCCGTCTTTCAGCAGCACACAGGTGGGGATGCTGCGCACGCCAAACGCCTGGGCAAGCTGCGTCTCTTGCTCAGAGTCGATCTTTACCAGCTTGAAGCGGCCGGCGTATTCGGTCTCCAGTTTTTCCAGCATCGGACCGATCACCTTGCAGGGGCCACACCAGGGCGCCCAAAAGTCGACCAGCACATGGGTTTGCATCGAGGCTTCGATGACGTCGGTTTCAAAATTGGCGAGGGTGGCGTTGATCATGGCAATAGAGGGTGGCGCAGGCACAAAACGTAAAATCGCCACTTTACCGGACCCCGGCGCGTGCGCCTGGCCTGGCTCACGCAGCGGGCACCCAAAGGCCCGGCACAAGGTCTTCCAATGAACCCCACTCAAGTGGGCGTGGTCATGGGCTCCAGCAGCGACTGGGACACCATGCAGCACGCCGTACAGATTCTGCAAGACTTCGGCATCGCGTTTGAGGCTCGCGTGGTCTCGGCTCACCGCATGCCCGACGATATGTTTGCCTACGCCGAAAGCGCGGAAAGCCGGGGCCTGCAGGCCATCATTGCCGGTGCCGGTGGTGCGGCACACCTGCCCGGCATGCTGGCGGCCAAGACGGTGGTTCCTGTGCTGGGCGTGCCGGTGGCGAGCAAGCACCTGAGCGGCGTGGACTCGCTGCACAGCATCGTGCAAATGCCCAAGGGCGTGCCGGTGGCCACGTTTGCCATCGGCACCGCGGGTGCGGCGAATGCGGCGCTGTTTGCGGTGGCGCTGCTGGCCAGCCACGACGCCGCTCTGCGCCAGAAGCTGCACGGTTTTCGGGCCGCGCAGACCGAGGCCGCGCGCAGCATGGCACTGCCCAAGTGATGGCCCATCCCCTTCTCCCCGGCAGCCTTTCATCCAGCGGCCAGCCCATGGCGTTGGGCGTGATGGGTGGTGGCCAGCTTGGTCGCATGTTTGTGCAGGCGGCCCAGGCCATGGGTTATGTCACCGTGGTGCTTGACCCGGACCCGGCCAGCCCGGCCGGTTTGATCGCACACCACCATATCGTCACCGCTTTTGATGATCCAGCGGGCTTGGCCGAGCTGGCGCAGCGCTGCGACGCGATTACCACCGAGTTCGAGAACGTGCCGGCCCACGCCCTGCGCAGCCTGGCCGCGCAGCGCCCGGTGGCGCCCAGCGCCGACTGTGTGGCGGTGGCGCAAGACCGGTTGCTGGAGAAGTCGCATTTCATTCGGTGTGCGCCCTTCAGCGGCGTGTCGCCCGCGCCTTATGCGGCGATCGAAACGCCCGAACATATCGCAACCGTGGCTGCCAACCTGCTGCCAGGCATCTTGAAGACCGCGCGTCTGGGTTACGACGGCAAAGGGCAGGTGCGCGTCAAGAACGGCCAACAACTCGCTGCTGCCTGGGCGCAGCTGGGCCACGTGCCGTGCGTGCTGGAGCAGCTGATGCCGCTGCAGGCCGAGTGTTCGGTGATCGTGGCGCGCGGCGCCGATGGCCAGACTGCCTGCTTTCCGGTGCAGGCCAATACCCATCACCAGGGCATTCTGGCGGTCACCGAGGTGTGCGATGGCGCGGTGCCAGCCGCACTTGCCGCGCGCGCGCAGGCCAGCACAGTGGCCATCGCCCACCAGCTGAATTACGTGGGGGTGTTGTGCGTCGAGTACTTCATCGTGAAGAGCGCAGCGGGCGAGGCCGAGCTGATCGCCAATGAGATGGCGCCGCGCCCGCACAACAGCGGGCATTACAGCCAGAACGCCTGCGACATCTCGCAGTTCGAGGCCCAGGTGCGCGCGCTGGCCGGTTTGCCGCTGCCCACGCCGCGCCAGCACAGCCCGGCCGCCATGGTCAACCTGCTGGGCGATCTCTGGTTTGAGCCCAACGCGCTGCGCGCGCAGCGCAGCACGTCCCCGGTCTCGCCCCCCTGGACGCCGGTGCTGGCCTTGCCTGGCACGCACCTGCACCTGTACGGCAAGGCAAGCGCGCGGTCTGGCCGCAAGATGGGCCACCTCAACATCACCGGCGCCAGCGTGGCGGCGGTGCGGGAGACGGTGGCGCAGGTGCTGGCCCTGCTGGGTTTGCCAGCGCTGGACTCCTAAGCGCTGCCCGTGGCCCGCTTTCTCAACGCCAGCACACCCGGCGCCATCGACGCCGCCGCGCAGCAACTCGCCGCCGGCCAGCTGGTGGGCGTGCCGACCGAAACCGTTTACGGCCTGGCGGCCGACGCCGGCAACGCCAGCGCGGTGCGGCGCATCTTCGAGGCCAAAGGCCGGCCCAGCGACCACCCGCTGATCGTCCACATCGCGCCCCCAGCGAGCGCAGACGCGGCCAGCTGGCGCGCGGCGGTGGCGCCGTTTGCGCGCGACCTGCCCGACTTCGCCAGCGCGCTGATGCGGGCTTTCTGGCCCGGCCCGCTCACGCTGATCCTGCCGCGCCGGCCCGAGGTGGCGGCGCTGGCGGCTGGCGGACAAGACACGCTGGCGCTGCGCTGCCCGTCGCACCCGGTGGCGCAATCGCTGCTGCGGGCTGCGCAGGCACGCGGTGTGGCTGGTGTGGCCGCGCCGAGTGCCAACCGCTTTGGCCGCGTCAGCCCCACCACCGCCGCCCATGTGGCCGAAGAATTCGCCGCGCTGGATGACGACGTGCTGCTCATCCTGGACGGCGGCGCTTGCCCGGTGGGCATCGAGTCCACCCTGATCGACTGCAGCCGTGGCAGGCCGGTGCTGCTGCGCCCGGGCAGCATCACAGCCGCGCAAATCGAGGCCGCCTGTGGTCTGGCGGTGCGCGAGCGCGACGCCGCTGCCCCCCGAGCCTCTGGCACCTTGGCCTCCCACTACGCGCCGCGCGCCACCGTGCGCCTTATGCCAGCGCTGCAGCTGCAAGCGGCGCTCGATCTGCTCGGTGCGGACGCCAAAAACATGGCGGTCTATGCCCGCCACGCGGTGCGCACTGCGCGCGCTGTGTCGCAGCGCCGCATGCCAGACGACGCGCAACAGGCCGCCCAGGAACTGTTTGCGGTGCTGCGCGAGCTTGACGCCACCGGCGTGCGTCTGATCTGGGTGGAAACACCGCCCGACGGCCTGGCCTGGGACGGCGTGCGCGACCGCCTGCAACGGGCTGCCGCCTGAGCCTGGACAATGACCCGGCGCAGCCGAGCACCCACTCAGAAGCGCATGCCCACGCCCAGGCTGACCGTGACCGGGTCGAGCTTGATGTCCAGCGTCTGCCCGGTAGACAGGGTGGCACGGGACTTGAGAAAGGTCTTGGCGACCATGGCGTCTAGAAACCAGCGCTCATTGAGCGCCACCGACACACCAGCCTGCAATGTCAGTGCCAGCTTGGACTCCACCGAGAGCATGGTGGGGTTGCCCGGGGTTGCGCCGGTCAGTGCCGACAACGTTGGCGTGCTTCGCTCCTTGAAAAATTTCACGTAGGTCGGGCCGGCACCCACATAGGGCCGAAACTGGGCCTTTGCTTCGCCAAAACGGTACTGGGCGAAGAGGGTGATGGGAAGTGCTTTGACCTCGCCGATCTTGCCCACACCAGCGATGGCGCCGTCGCCGGTGAGACGGTGCTTGAACGGCAGGACCAGCGGCAAGTCCACAGCGAAGTGGTCGGTGTACATGTAGGTTACCCCACCGCTCAGACGGGTGCTGGAGCCCACGTCGGATTTGGTTCCTGAGAAGGTTGGTGTCGATAAATCGCCACTGGTGACATCGGGGGAAATGTGCGTCAGACCGCCGCGCACCAGCCAGCTGCCCGCTGTCTGGGCCTGGGCCTGGGCCTGGGCCTGGCTGGCTGCTGCCACAAGCATGGCAACAGCACAGCGGACTTGGAATGTCTTGCTCTTGGTTTTCTCCAATTCAAAGTGTCGAAGCGTTACAACCAGCCGGCCGAAGCCAGGGACTTCGCCACCAGTTGACCGAGCAGCTGGTAACCGTAAGGCGTGGGATGAAAGCCATCTGCGAAGGCGTATGTCTTCCACCAGTTGGCGCCACCGGTTGCACCCGCAGGTGGGACCTGTGCCGACAGTGCGGCGGCGGTGCAGGTCTGGAAGTTGTACGTTGTAAGACTGTCACTTCCCACGCCGATAACAGGGCACGCAGGCGTGGTCACATTCGTCAACCCGAACTGGGCGGGGTCCCTGAGCTGGTCATCAAAGCTCTTAAAAAAGTCAACGATCACCACCCGCGAATCGCTGGCCACCTTCTCTGCCAAGCGCTGATTGAAGACCTCGACCCAGGAGCGGAACAAGGCTTCTGCCTGATCGCGTGCGGGTTTGCCGGCAGCAGCCTCGATGCTGCCAAGAACCAGCTGGAAGCGTGGTGTGTTGGTGATTGCCGGCATGTTGAGAATGGCGACACGCTGCGCGCCTTTGTCCAGAGCGCTGGTCTTGATGGCTGCATAGAACTTGTCGGCCAGGGCCAGCATATAAACGCCTCCCGCCTGGGCGGCACCGCTGGGGCCTGTGCCCAGCAGCGTACCGACGGTGGTCGGATTCAGCAGCGTGAGAAGAAGCGCCTGGTAAGCAGCGCCTCCATCGCCGCTTGGCGGGGGATTGGCTCGTCAGTAGGCACCCACCAGATCGGCAGCGTCGTTGCCACCACCATCGATCAGCAACAAGTCGCCAGCCGCGAAGTTGCTTGCCGCGCTGGCATCCGCGAGTTGCTTGACGATCGACAGTGGGCTTGCAGCACCACCTGCCGATGCGGGGTTGCTGATGCGCCCGCCACCGATGGCATAGCTGGTGCAACCTGGCGTGGGATTGGCTACAAAGGTGGTGCCAGTGAACTGGTAGAAGCTACACAGCTGCGCTGTGCCCAGAATGGCTGCCGTGCATTCGGTCTACAGCACGTTCGGCTCGCTCTCGCCGCCCTGTACCGAAAAAATTCGGCCAAATCCGGGAATACCGGTAAACGTACCGCTGTCTGCCAAGCTGTCGCCCATAACTTTGACGGACGTGATTTTGCTGGTGAACGGCTCTGACCCGCCCCCACCACAAGACGCCAGCAACAAGGCCCCCAAGACGGCGGCCAAACGGGTTCGAAGGTTCATGGAAATCTCCAAAATAGAAGAGAAATGGGTGAGGCTCATCGAGCCAGCCGGATGGTGCCGGAAATGTAAATTTTTGTCTTCTTTGTCGGCAGAGGTAAAACGCGGGGTGTCTGGCGCCGCAGATGGAGGCCCGCACAGGAAACGCTCAGTACCGAAGCTTCATCACCAGAATCGTGGCAGCCAGCGCCAGCGTGATCGCATTGGCCAGCACCACCGGCCAGGCGCCGACCAGCAGCCCATAGACCAGCCACAGGAAGACGCCCAGCGTGAAGCAGGCGTACATGCCGAGTGAAATGCCGCTCACGTCGCGGGTGCGAAAGGTGTGCCAAGCCTGCGGTACGAAGCTGACCGTTGTCAGGCAGGCGGCAGCAAAACCGATCATGTCGCCCAAGGTCATGGTGTTCTGGGTGGGGTGAATAGAAAACGGGGGCGGTGAAACAGGCTCAGTCCGGCAGCTCTGCCGCCCACTTCACCAGCGCGTCCAGCGCGCCGCGCGCCGCTGGGGCGTTGGGGTGGTTGACGAAGCCAACCACCACATAGCGCTTGCCGCTTTGGCTGTTGACGTAGCCGGCGATGCCGGTGACGTCGCGCAGGGTGCCGGTTTTCAGCCAGGCATTGCCGTGGGCGGCGTTGTCGCGCCCCTGGGCCCAGCGCGCGGCGGTGCCGCTCACGCCGGCCACCGAGAGGCTTTGCACAAACTGCCCGCCCTGGGCGGAGCGCGCAGCGTGGCGCAGCAGCTCGGCCAGTGCGTCGGGGGTGATGCGCTCATCGCGCGAAAGGCCAGCGCCGTTGTCCATCACCGGGGCGGTTTGGCGGATGCCGAAGGTGGTTTTCCACCAGCGCGCCACCACCTCGCGCGAGCGCTCGAAGCGGGCGGCGCGCATCGGTTGCAGCGCGCTGTGCGGCTCGCTCAGCGCATCGACCCGCGCTGGCGCCAGGCGCCCGAGCGTGAGGAAGACCTGCTGTGCCATCACGTTGTTGCTCCACTGGTTGACGTCGCTGATGATGTCTGAGAGCGGCAGTGAGCGCGCGCTGTGCAGCAAGCGAGCGCCGGGCGGCGTGAGGCCGTTCTTCACCTGGCCGGTGATGGCGCCGCCGCTGGCGCGCCACAGCCCTTCCATCGCGCGCGCTGCGTAGCTGGCCGGGTCTTGGTAGGCCACCGGCCAGACGCGCTCGCCACAGGTGCTCGGAAAACTGCCCTCAAAGCGAATTGCGTTCGCGTTGTCAAAGCGCGCTTGCAGGCTGGCGCGCCAGTCGCCGCAGCCGCCGCGCCGGGTCAGCGGCACGGTGGCGTCGATCGCCAGGCCGGCCAGGGGCGGCTCGCTCTTCACACGGGCGACACCGGCAGCAGGGTCGGGCTGGAAGGTGAGCACAACCGATTTGAAGTTGACCAGCAGCGCGTCGGGGCTGGCGTTGTAGGGCCGCAGGGCTTCGCCGTCGAAGGCGCCGGGGTCGTGCGCGGGCAGCTCGAAGGCGCTGTGGTCCAGCACCATATTGCCCAGGATCACGCGCACGCCCTGATCTTGCAGGGCAAAGAAAGCGGCCTGCAGCCGCTCCAGCACCAACTTGGGGTCGCCGCCGCCGCGCACATAGAGGTTGCCGCGCAACGCGCCCTGGTCGAGGGTGCCGTCGGTCAGGAACTGGGTGTCCCAGGTGTAGTCGGCGCCCAGCAGATCGAGTGCGGCGTATGTGGTCACCAGCTTCATCACCGAGGCCGGGTTGACCGAGGCATCGGCCCGGTAACGCAGGCGCTCGGCCAGCGGCGGGTCAACCGGCACCACCAGCGCCGACATCGCGTCCACCGGGACCTGGGCGCGCTGCAAGGCGGCGCTCACGCTGGGCGGCAGTTGCGCGCAGGCCGGCAGCGCCACGGCGGCCAGCAGGAGGGCTGTAAGGCGCAGCGCCCAGACCGGCCAGAAGGAGCGGCCGATTGGGCGGTCGGTGGGGCGGGCGCAAGAACAGCGGGTCATGGGTCTCGGCATTATGGAAGCGCTGGCGTTGGCCCAGGCCGGTTCGCTGGGCGCAGGCCTGCTCGATAATGGCCCATGCCCGTCCCCACCCTGCGCCTGCTTGCGATCGAAACCAGCACCGACCGCGTGTCCGTCGCGCTCGGCAGCGGTTCGCCAGGCGAACCGATCTGGCAGCACACCGGCCCCGGCGCGGCCCAGGCTTCGCTCACGCTGCTGCCGGTGATCGGCGCGCTGCTGGCCCAGGCGGGATGGGCGCTGGCCGAGCTGGACGCGCTGGTGTTTGCGCGTGGGCCGGGCTCGTTCACGGGGCTGCGCACCGCCTGCGCGGTGGTCCAGGGCCTGGCTTACGGCGTGCGCGGCGCGGGCCGGCCCGAGGGCCTGCCGGTGTTGCCGGTTGACACCCTGGCCGCGTTGGCCGAAGAGGCGCGCTTTCTGCAAGCCGAGGCCGGTTTGCCAGCACCCCGGCGCGTCGCCGCCCTGCTCGATGCGCGCATGGGCGAGATGTATGTGGGCGCCTACCGCTGCACCGACGGCGCGCTGGTGGAGCAGCAGCCGCCACGCCTGTGTGCACCCGCCGAGCTGGCCGGCTGGTGGCGCAGCGCCTGGCCCGACACCGCAGCGTCGGGCAGCCATGACGACCTGCTGGCGGGCAATGTGTTCGAGGCCTATGGCGAGATGTTTGGCGCTGCGTTCAGCGCTTTGCCCGGCCGCCGCCAGCTGGCGCTGCCAACCGCGCGCGCGCTGCTGCACCTGGCGCCCGAAGCACTCAGGGCTGGCGCTGCGCTCAGCGCGCACCAGGCCTTGCCGTTGTATGTGCGCGACAAGGTGGCGCAAACCACGGCCGAGCGCGAGCAGCTGCGCCAGCAGCAACTGGCCCGGCTGGCTGCGGCCGACCCAGTGGCGCCGCTGGACCAGTGAGTTTTTCAAGGACCTGTCCATGAGCCTTCCCATGGCCGCCACCGCGTCGCAGGCCCACCACGCGCCACCCGCCGCCGGCTGGCCTGCGCCAGCCGCTGCCGCCACGCCGGTGGGCGCTGCGCGCCGGGTCGCGTTTGCTGCCATGACCGCCGCCGATCTCGACACGGTGCAGGCGGTGGAGGCTGCCGCCTACGCCCACCCCTGGTCGCGCAAACACTTCGCCGATTCCCTGGCGGCTGGTTACGCCGCCGTGATGCTGCTTGGCGAGGCAGCGCCGGGCGAGCTGGTGCACCCGCCGCGTGCCGATGACCGGCTGCTGCTTGGTTATGTGATCGCCATGCTGGGCGTGGACGAGGTGCATCTGCTCAACATCACCGTGGCGCCTGCCCACCAGCGCCAGGGTTGGGCGCGCTGCCTGCTTGACGCGCTGGTGCTGTGGTCGCGCGGCGAGCGCGCGCAGCGGCTGTGTCTGGAGGTGCGTCAGGGCAACCAGCGCGCGCGCCGCGTCTACGAGCGCTATGGCTTTCAGCAGATGGGTCTGCGACGTGCCTACTACCCCGCGCCATCTACCGGCCGCGAAGACGCGGTGGTGATGGGCCTGCAACTCGACGCGGCGCCAGCGCCGGGGGAATCTCCATGAGCGAACACGACGCCGACCCAGGCACCGCCACCACCGCGCCTGATCGCGCTTTTGTGCCGCAGCTCGACGCGCGCCAGCGCGCCATGCTGGCCGAAATGGGTGTGCGCGTCTGGGCGCCCAGGCCGGTGGCGGCGCCAGCAGTGGCAGACGCCGCTCAGCCACCGACCAAGGCGCCGCCACCGGTCCCGGCAGAGTCCGCTGCAACGGTCGCCGCGCCGGTGGCGCGCGCTGTGGCAGCACCTGCGCCTGCCAGCACACCGCGCGTCGTTGCGCCGCCGGTTGCGCGCCAGCCCGTTGCTGCACCAGCGATGGCCGCCAACCCGCGCTGGTCGCCGCTCCCCGGCGGCATTGACCAAATGGACTGGCCGCAACTCGAAGCCGCGGTTGCCGCCTGTCGCGCCTGCGGCCTTTGTGAAAGCCGGCGCCACACCGTGTTTGGCGCTGGCAGCACCACAGCCGACTGGATGGTGGTGGGCGAAGCACCGGGCGAGAACGAAGACCGCGAGGGCCAGCCCTTCGTGGGTCCGGCCGGCGAGCTGCTCGACAACATGCTGCGCGCCGTCGGCCGCAACCGCACCGGCAGCGGGGCGCAGGGCGCTTTTATTGTCAACGTGCTCAAGTGCCGCCCGCCGTCTAACCGCAACCCACAGCCGGCCGAGGTGGCGCAGTGCGCGCCCTACCTGGCGCGCCAGGTGGCGCTGCTGCAACCCAAAATCATCCTCGCCATGGGGCGGTTTGCGGTGCAGTCGCTGCTGCAAACCGACGAGCCCATCGGCAAGCTGCGCGGCCGCGTGCACCGTTACCGAGGCGTGCCGGTGATCGTCACCTACCACCCCGCCTACCTGCTGCGAACCCCCATCGACAAAGCCAAAGCCTGGGCCGACCTGTGCCTGGCGCTGGAAACTGCGCGCGCGCTGGGTCAGCCTGGGTAGCCGGCGGCGCAAGGTACCGCTGGTTGACCACCCAGCCGCTGTGCGGCAAATCAGCCCCCCTCGGGGCGAATTTCCCGCACAGTGGCAGAGCGCGGGGGCCACAACTCGGTTGCAATCCCCAGCACCACCAGCACCACCAGCCCCACCAGATCAACACCAGCGCCACCGCTGCCAAGTCTTGCCAGCGCAGTGTCCCGCCCAGCCACAGCGCGCCACCGAACACACCAAGCACCGCAATGAACATGACCGACAGGGTGGAGGCGATCGGTGGCAGATCGCGCGCGAGCATCAGCCAGAGCACCAAGGCGAAGGCAAAAACGCCCAGCGCGTTGCAAGCGATGGCGCCCCACCCCGGCGCGCTGGGCCAGCTCCAGCGCTGGTGCTCAAACAGAATCGCCAGCGCGGTCATCCAGATGGCGGTGAACAGCGTCATCCAGAACGACAGCGCCAGCGTGGCTGCAGCCGCTGGTGCGGCGTATCAGCTGGGTGCCCACGGCCCAACCGGCCGCGGCCACCAGCACCATCGCCACGCCCTGCGGCCGGCCCGAGAGCGCGGTGATCTCGGGCCACAGCAGCAGCAACACGCCAAGCGCGGCAGCCGCCACGCCACGCCAAGCCAAGCCAAGCCAGGCCCGCCCGGCAAGGCGCTGGCCAAACCAAATCGCACCCAGCACGGCCGAAAAAATCGGCACCGTGTAGCCCAGAATCGCGGCCCGTCTGCTGGAGAGCGACTGCACTTCCAAGATGATCAGCGTGTGCCAAAACAGCATGTTGAACACGGTCAGCACCGCCAGCTCGCGCCAGTGCTCGCGCCCGACCCTGAGAGGCACGCGGCGCCACAGCAACACACCCGCCAGCCCCGGCCACATCGACAGGCTGCGACAGCTCAGCGCCGGGAAGCCGGTGCCGCCGGTGCCGCCGGTGACGCCGAGTTTCATGATCGGGGCCTGTTCACACCCCAGGCCAGCGTGAGCAGCACAAGCAGGATCGGTTGTTGGTGGGTCAGGCAGGGTGCGCATGGGCGCAGGCGGGTGGGGAGCGAGATTGTGCATCGCGGTCACGGCGCTGGGCCAAAGGCGCTTGGCGTGCTCATTAAAATCGCGCCATGAGTTTCACCCACCTGCTGCAGCGCGCCCAAGCGCAAAACCAATCTCTGTTGTGCGTGGGTCTGGACCCCGATCCGGCCCGGTTTCCCGCCCATCTCAAAGGCGACGCCAGCCGCATTTTTGCGTTTTGCGCCGCCATCGTCGACGCCACCGCCGACCTGGTGATCGCCTTCAAACCGCAAATCGCCTACTTCGCCGCCCACCGCGCCGAAGACCAGCTCGAACGCCTGGTGGCACACATGAAGCGTGTGGCGCCGCAGGTGCCGGTGATCCTGGATGCCAAGCGCGGTGACATCGGCAGCACCGCCGAGCAATACGCGATCGAGGCCTTCGAGCGCTACGGCGCCGACGCGGTCACGCTCTCGCCGTTCATGGGTTTCGACTCGGTGCAGCCCTATTTGAAGTACCACGGCAAGGGCGCTTTTTTGCTGTGCCGCACCTCCAACCCCGGCGGTGACGATTTTCAGAACCAGCGCCTGGCCTCGGTGGACGGTGAGCCGCGCTTGTACGAACACATTGCGCGTCTGGCGCAAGGGCCGTGGAACAGCAACGGCGAGCTGGGTCTGGTGGTCGGCGCCACCTACCCGGCTGAGATCGAGCGCGTGCGCGCGCTCGCACCCACCTTACCGCTGCTGATTCCTGGCGTCGGCGCGCAAGGCGGTGATGCGCTGGCCACGGTGCGTGCCGGGCTGCGCACCAATGCCACTGGGGCCACCACTGGCGCGGTGGTGGTAAACGCCTCGCGCGCCATTCTGTATGCCAGCAACGGCGACGATTTCGCCGCTGCCGCGCGCCAGGAAGCTTTGCGCACGCGGGATTTGTTGGCCTCAGCGCACACGCTTTAGGCGACAACGCGCGGCGCGCACCCACCGCTGGTCTGGCGTCGATCTCGGCGGTATACCCCGCCTCAGGCGCTGGCACGCAGCACCGAAATACCGCCCTCTAAAGTCGACCTCAGCCGCGACAGCAACGCAGCCGCACAGCCATTCGCTGGGGAAGCGCGCCACACGGTCGAGACCGGTCAGAGCCGCTGCGGTTTCCCGATTTCGGCGCGCTCCACCAAACCAGAGCCTGTGCACCGCCGCTTGCACCGCCGCTTGCATCACCCAGGCCTGGCCCAGGCTGCCCACGGGGCTGGGCCAAACGCGGGTCCCCGTGGCTGTTTCAGTTCGCCCGCCGCGCCAGCACCGCAAACGCCGGCAAGGTCTTGCCCTCCAGCACCTCCAGAAACGCGCCACCGCCGGTAGAGATGCAGTCCACTTGCTTCTCGATGCCGTACTTGGCAATCGCGGCCAGGGTATCGCCACCGCCAGCGATGCTGAACGCGCTGGAGGCGGCGATGGCTTGGGCGATAACCTGGGTGCCGTTCTCGAACGCTTCGAGCTCGAACACGCCCACCGGGCCGTTCCAGACGATGGTGCCGGCCTTCATCAGCTGCTCGGCCAGCAGCTTCGCGGTCTCGGGGCCGATGTCCAAGATCAGGTCGTCGTCGGCCACATCGGTGGCGGCTTTCACCGTGGCGTTGGCGTCGACGCTGAAGGTCTTGGCGGTGACCACATCGCTGGGAATCGGCACCGCTGCACCGCGCGCTTTCATGGACGCGATCACAGCCTTGGCTTCGTCCAGCAAATCGTATTCGGCCAGGCTCTTGCCGATCTTCAATCCGGCCGCGAGCATGAAGGTGTTGGCGATGCCACCGCCGACGATGAGGCCGTCGACATGGGCAGAGAGGCTTTTCAGAATGGTGAGTTTGGTGCTGACCTTGGAGCCGGCAACGATGGCGATCAGTGGGCGTTTCGGATTGGCCAGCGCGTTGGAAATCGCGTCCATCTCGGCGGCCAACAGCGGACCGGCACAGGCCATCGGTGCCGTTTCGGCAATGCCGTAGGTGGTGCCCTCGGCGCGGTGGGCGGTACCAAAGGCGTCGTGCACAAAGATGTCGCACAACGCGCCGAGTTTCATGGCGAGGTTGGGGTCGTTCTTCTTTTCGCCCTTGTTCAAGCGACAGTTTTCCAGCATCACCACCTCACCGGGCGCCACAGAAAAATCGCCATCGACCCAGTTGGCGACCAGGCGCACCGAGCGGTCCATCAGCTGGCCCAGGCGTGCAGCCACGGGGGCCAGCGAGTCTTCGGGTTTGAATTCCCCTTCAGTGGGTCGGCCCAGGTGGCTGGTGACCATCACCGCCGCGCCCGCGTCCAGCGCCATCTGAATAGCCGGGATGCTGGCGCGGATGCGGGTGTCTTCGGTGATGCGGCCCTGGTTGTCCTGGGGCACGTTGAGATCGGCACGGATGAAGACGCGCTTGCCAGTGGCTTGGCCACTGGCGCAGAGGTCGGAAAAGCGAAGGAATTGCATGGCGGATACCGGTCAGGGGTGCGGGACGGGTTGAATTGTAGGAGCGGCCTGCGCACCGACAAACCTTGTACGCAAGCTGGGCCAGCAGGTTCAATCGCCATCCTCATCGCCATCGCCATCGCCATCGCTGTCACGGTGATGGTCGCTTCGTTGATCGCTCGCCAGCCCGCTCCAAGCCGAGGCCGACGCACGACCGTCTGGCGATTGCTGCCACGCCCACGACCAGAAAGCCAACACGGCGATCAAGAGCAGGGTCGCGAGCTGGGCGTGGTTTCTCCTCACCAGGTTTCGCCCTGTGCCTTCAACGCGACCCCTCAGCATGGGCTGCGCTTGGCTCTTGCGCCGCAGCAGGCTGCAGGCTGCAGGCTGTGATGAGGGCCACATGGGCCATCACCGCAGGGAGCACGGCTTCATCAAATAGCCCGCGCAGATCGCCTACCTGTCAAGTCCCGACCAAGAAAGTCGCTCCATTCGTTGTGGGTGGCGTAGCCCCTGAGGATGAGCGGCAGCACCACCAGCAGCAGCGTGACCACGCCCAGCGCCGCCAGCAGGTTTTGTCCTTGGCGCCAGTTGCTGGCGGCAATCGAACGGGCCTGGGGCAACGACTCCAGCCAGGCTGGCGCGCTGCCAAGCGCGCGCCACATCAGACACAGGCGGGTGTGTTTTGGGCCGAACAGGCCGCAGAGCACGCGAAAGCCCAGCAGACCAGCCAGCCTGCGGCCCAACGTGATGAGCAGCAAGCGCCGACAAAACACAAGGCGAAGCGCCTGTGCAGCATGCGCGTGGGCGCATCGATTACGCGGCGGGTGGGCTTGGGTGTGGCAGCAGAGGCTGCCGCTTGCGGGCCGCGTACGCGTTCAAAGGACGCATGGGCTTGCATGGTGAATCGCCTCCGGTTGGAGCCACCATGAAAAACCGCTCCCGTACACTGGCTGCAGGCGGCGTTCACCGGCGTTTCAGGAAAGACCGGCCACCATGGTCGCGTTGCCGAATGGAAATCAACGTTTTTTGGAGACCCACCCATGTCCCTCTTGATGAGCCACCTTTCTGCCGCCTGCCTGCTGGCTGGCCTACTGGCCACGCCTCTCGCCCGAGCCAGCGACAAAGAGGACGAACGCGCACGCCAGGCGGTTCAGGCCGGGCAGGTGCTGCCGCTGCCTGCGGTGCTTGAGAAGCTCGCCGCCACCCACCCGGGGCAGGTGCTGGGAGTGGAGCTGGAGCGGGAAAGCGACCACGGACGAGACGGCTGGGTCTTTGAGATCAAGCTGCTGCAGCGCGATGGGCAGCTCGTCAAGCTCGAAGTCGACGCCAAAACCGCCGAGGTGTTGCGAAGCAGAACACAGCCATGAAACTGTTGCTGATCTAAGACGGATCCGCTGTGCGCCGCCAGCTTCGGCGGTCGCTGGAAGCAGCGGGCTGTGTGGTGGACGAGACCGACAACGGACGCAACGCGCGGTTTCTAAGCGAGACCGAAAACCTCGACGTGGTGGTGTTTGATTTGGGCCTGCCGGTACCCGATGGCCCCACCGTGCTGCGGGGCTGGCGCGCAGCCGGCCGCACCTTGCCGGTGATGATCCTCACCGCACGCGGCAACTGGAGCGAGAAAGTGGCTGGCGTCGACGCTGGCGCCGACGGCTGCTCACCAAGCCTTTTCGCACCGAAGAACCGCTGGTGCGCCTGTGTGCCCTGATCCGCCGCGCCAGCGGGCTGGCCTCGCCGGTGTTGCAGTGTGGACCGATTGAGCTGGACACACGCAGCGCGCGCGTTTGTGTGGCCGGGCAACCAGCCATGCTTGTCAGCCGCGAGCACAAGCAGCAGGCCCTCCAGATACACCGGCCCGGCGCGGTGGTCTCGCGCACCGAGCGCACCGCGCGCACCGCGCACACTTTGGCGCAGGACTTTGACGGCATTTCAGCAGCATCGAGGTCTTCATCGGCCGGCTGCGCAGAAAGCTGCCCGCCGAGGCGACCGAGACAGTCGAGACGGCGCGCGGCCAAGCGTTATTGGTTGGTGTCTCTCGCATGAAGCACGCCGCAGCGCACGCACAGCAGACCCAGCCTTCAAACCGCTGGCGCCCAGGCTCGCTGTGTTTTCGGCTGCTGGCGGCCACTGCGGTGGCGCTGGGTGTGGCGCTGGTGCTGGCCGCCCTGCTGCTCGCGGGCCTGTTGCGCGAGCAGGTAGCTTCGGCTGCTCGAATTGGCCCTCCCCGAACAGCTCGACCAGCTCACCGCTCGGCTGGAGGTGGACGCTTCGGGGCAGCCGCAGATCGCCATGCAGCGCCTGTCAGACCCGCGCTGGCAGCGGCCTTACACCGGTCTTTACAGCGAGCTTGACCAACCGAGTGTTGACGGTCAAACGCGGCGCACTGCGCTTGCGCTCGCTGTGGCACAACAGCTTGCCGCTGCAGGCCGATGCAATGGCCGATGGGCAGGGGTGCGCACCCAGGCCATTGGCCCCCAGGAACAACCGCTGCCGCTGGTGCGGCCGCAGACCTGGCGCCAACCGCGCAGGCGGTGCGTGGCGTCAGACGGATGCTGTCGCTGTCGCTGGCTCAGCCCACAGCGGGACTGGCGCCGCTCAAAGCCTTGCAGCGTGCGCTCAAGCGGGTGCGCGCAAGCAGCGAGCCACGTCCGCCAGGCAGCTTTCCCGATGAGCTGCAACCCCGCTCCAAAATTTCAATGCGTTACTTGAACGCAACGCCGAGGCCACAGGGCGCGTCCGCACCCAGGCTGGCTCTTTGGCCCATGCGCTCAAGACGCCGCTGGCGGTGATGGCGCGCGCGAGACCTTGCCTGTGCTGGTGGCCGAGCGGGCGGCGTTGGCGCAGCGGCATCTCGACTGGCACCTGGCCTGTGCGCGCCTGTCACGCGGGGTTCGCCCGGTCAGCGCACAGCGGCTGACCGCGTGCTACAGAGGCTGCTTCAGGTGATGGGCAAGGTGCACGCGGCCCGTGCGCTCGGCTGGCGAGCGCCAACATCGGACGACGCGATCTGGTTTGCTGGCGAGGTGCGGGATCTGCAAGAAATGCGGGGCAAGCTGCTTGGCAATGCCGGTCGCTGGGCACGCGACACGGTGGCGGTTGAACGGCAACAGCAGAGCCAGCGGCTGCAGACCACGATCAACAACGACCGGCTGGGCATTGCGCCTGAGCGACGTGCTGCCGCGCTCACACGCGGTGTGCGGCTGGACGGGTTGGCGCCAGTCTCTGGGCTGGGCTTGCACACCGTGGCGGCGTTGTCAGGCCTGTGTGGCGGGTCGGTCGAGCTGGGCTGCAGCCCCCTGGGCGACCTGCGGGTGCAGCTGAGCCTGCCGGCAACATCGGCGCCCACCTGATCGCCAGCGCTGTGACAGCCGAGACGGTGAATCAGTGAGCCGGTGGCATGGCGAGCGGCTGGACTCGCCGAAAGCCCCGCCCCAGGCGTTGCGCCAGCAGACGCGCAAGGGCCACCGTGGCCCAGGCCGCCAGCACGCCGACCAAGATGCCAGCGACGGTGTCTGACGGGAAATGCAGACCCAACGCCAGACGGCTCCAGGCTATGAGCAGCGCGCTGAGCAGCAGCGCCGTGCGCGCCAGCGGGTGGTGGGCCCACCAGCAAGCCGCCGCACCCACCGCCCAGGCAATGGCGGCGTGGCTGCTCGGGAAGCTGGGCGAGGGTTCTTTGGCCAGCCACTGCTGGCCCACGCCCAGCACAAAAGGCCGCGGCTGGGGCCAGGCGCTGGAAATGCCGCGCACGATCAGCCAGGCGACCAACATCGCCAGCACACCGTGCAGCGCGGCGCGGCGCCAGTGGGCCGGGCCCACCACCAGGGCCAGCATCACAGCCACCAGCATCACCTTGGGCCAGACCGTGCTGCCAAACAAGGCCAGCTGCATCAGCCAGGGCGGGGCTTGATCACTCAGGTTCAGCCAGAAAAACAGGCGCTGGTCGAGCGGATTCATGGGCGGGCGGCTTTCGTGGAGAAGTGAAACAACGGGCGGCTGATGGAGGTGCTTAAAAGCGCCGACGAAGTCTACCCACTCAGCCTGGTTCGATCACAGCTGCGCGCACCCCAAACTTTGCCCACCTGCATGCCCGCCGGGCAAGTCGTTGGCTGGACAACACCCTAAGGCTTGCATGGCGCCGTGGCATCGAGCGCGCGCTCGCGAACCTTTGTTGAGACGTCCATCAGGCCCAGCACGGTGTGAAACAGGTTGTCGTGCGAGAGCGGCTGGGCAGCGCGCTGGCGCAGGCAGTCGGCGCGCACGCCGCTGCGCTGCTGCAGCGCGGGTGAGAGCCAGACGGCCATGGGCACGCGGGTCTGCTGCTCAGGGGCAAAGGCGTAAGGCACGCCGTGCAGATACAGCCCCTTTTCGCCCAGCGACTCGCCGTGGTCCGACAGGTAAATCAGCCCCGTGTCGTACTGGCTCGCCTTGGCCTGCTGCTGCAACCACCGCAGCGACTGGTCAAGGAAGTGGTCGGTGTAGGCGATTGAGTTGTCGTAGGCATTGACCAACTGATCGGGCGCGCAGTCCGCCAGCGTGTTGCTGGTGCACTCGGGCATGAACGGCTTGCGCTCGGCTGGCGAGCGCTTGGCGTAAGCGGGGCCGTGGCTGCCCATCTGGTGCAGCACCAGCACCACGCCGCGCGCGCGGCGCACCGGGTCGAGCGCGGCGATGCGCGCGTCCAGCCCGCTCAGCATGGCTTCGTCGAAACACCCGCCGTCGGCGCACAGGCCGGGCAGCTTCAGCTCGCGGGTGCTGGCATTGGGCACGCGCTCGCAGACGCCCTTGCAGCCCGACTGGTTGTCCAGCCAGAGCACCGCCAAGCCAGCGCGCTGCAGCACATCCAGCAGGTTTTCCTGGTTGGGGGTTTTGTCGCCGCCTTGCTCGCGGGTGAGGGGCGAGAAGATGCAGGGCAGCGACACATGGGTGGTGGTGCCGCAAGACCGCACCTGAGGGAAATTGACCAGATCGCCCTGCTGCTGCCAGCGCTTGAGCGCAGGCGTGGTGTCGCGTGCATAGCCGTTCAGGCCCCAGTTTTGTGCGCGTGCGGTTTCGCCCACCACCAGCATCAGCAGCGGCGGCCGCTGCTGGGTGGCGTAGCCCGCGCCGAGCATCGCGTCTTCGCCCGCCGGCGTCAGCGTGCGCACCTGCTGCGGCAGCTGGTCGGCGGCGACCCGGCCGGCGGCGTACACGCTGTTGAGCGGGTTGATCATGTAGCGCACTTGCTTGTGGTTACGCATCAGCGAGGCCAGGCCCTGGTAGCTCAGCAAACCCACGCCCACCAGCAGCAGCAGCCCGGTGACAACGCCCGCCAGGTTGCGCCCGGTCTGGCGCCACCAGGGGCGCGCGGCGATCGGGCGGTGCCACAGCCACCACAGCGGCGGCCCGGCCACCAGCAGCACGGTGCCGAGCAGGCGCAGCGAGAGCAGGTCGCGCACCTCGCGGGTGTCGGTGTGGAGCACGTTGGCGATCATGGTGGGGTCGATCACCGCGCCGTATTGCCACATAAAGTGGGTGTTGAATGCCGCCACCAGCACCAGCGAGGTGGCAGCCGGGCGCAACACGCGCGGCCAGGCCAAAAGCGAGAGCAGAGCGGCGGTGGCGCTGGCGACCACCAGGCCCAGGCCAGCCAGCAGCGCGAGGCGGTGCGCCAGGGTGTCATCGAGCCCAAAAACGCGCTGCCACAGCGGCAGGTTGCCAGGCCCGGCCAGCCACAGCGCAATCAGCCAGACGGCCTGAAACGGGCGGCGCTCGGCGGCCGATGGGGTCGGTGTGGCGGGCGCAAGCGCCAGAGCAGCAAAAGACATGGAACACCAGCGAACACCAGAACAGCCTGGCGTCGCCAGCGTAGGCAGCGCGGGTTAAGCCAACCTTATCTGCGCCAACGCTTGCCATGGCGGCCAGCGGTCAGCGGTCAGCGCGCTCAGCTTGGCCAGCGCAGGCTGAAGCAGGTGGTCATGGGCACGGTGCCGCCGCTGCGCTCCAGCTGTGCTCCCATCTGCTCGGCCAGCCGCTCAACCAGCCGCAGGCCCAGCCCCAGGCCGTCGCTACTGACATGGGCTGGCGCGGCGCCCGCACGCTGGCCGTCGTCGCTGACCGAGACGCCTTGTGCCTCAGCGCTGCGCCAGATTTCCACCACGATTTGCGTGCCAAGCGGCGTGTGGCGCAAGGCGTTGGCGATCAGGTTGCGCAGCGCCAGCTCCAGCAGCAATGGCGCAGCGTGCACCTGCACCGGCTCAATGGGCGCCAGCAGCGACAGCTCGTGCCCGCTGGCGTGGCCCTGTGGCGCGTGCTCGGCCACCAGCTCTGCGGCCACCTCGGCCAGATCCAGTGCCGCCAGGGGATGCCCTGCCTCGCCAGTACCGCTGGTGCCGCCGTGGCGCTGCGCACGCGCCAGGTCCAGCAACTGCGACAGGATGCGCCCCGCACGCAGCGCCTCCTGCTCAAGCTGCGCCATCCGCTCAGGCGTGGGTTCGTGTTGCGCCACGCTGGCTTGCAACGCGATGGCGGTCAGCGGCGTGCGCAGCTCGTGCGCCACATCCGAGGCAAACGCCCGCTCGCGTTCGGCCTGCGCCTGCAGGCGGTCGACCAGGGTGTTGATGGCGGACACGGTGCTCACGAACTCGCGGTGGCGGTGCTCGGTGTTGAGCCGTTGCCCGGCGGCGCTGTCGAGCTCGGCGACCTCGTTTGAGAGCCGCTCCAGCGGTTGCAAGCCGCGGCGGATGGTCCACCACAGCATGAGGGCCACCAGCGGCAGCAGCAGCAAGGCAGGCAAGGCCACGTGTTCTGCCATGTCCAGCCCCAGGGCATGGCGCTCGTCCTTGTCCATCAAAACAGCCACGCGTCGCGCGCGCTCGCCCTGCGGTTGCGCGACCACGTAGGCGCGCCATTCGCGCGGGCTGTCGCCGTTGGTGTAGGTGACGTCGGTCAGTCCGGGTTGTTTCAGGCGATCAAGTGCGATCGCGCCAGCGAGCTGGTGGGTGTCTGTGTCCAGCAGGCCATCGGTCCAGGCCAGCACCGCCAGATCGGGAATGTATTCGTCATCAACGCCAACCGTTCTTGGCGGTGGTATGGACTTGTCTGCAGGCGAGGTGGCCAGCCAGAGTTGCGCGGTGGCCACCAGCTGGCCGTCGATGAACTTGCGCGCCTCGCGAAAACCGGTCGACCAGGCCACTGCCACCAGCGTGATCCACACCACCAGCACCGCGCCGAAGGTCCAGCTCCAGAGATGGCGCCACAGGGCGGGGCGCGGGCGTGTACCAGGCGCCAATGCGTCGCGCAATGGCGTTGGCTGCGGTCGCGGTGTGGCGGTGTCGGGCTGATTCATGGGCGGCGCTGTCCGGTGGCGGTGGCGGTCGCGGTCGCGGCAACAGCGTCTACTGCCGGCGCGCAGTAGCCCACACCGCGCACTGTCTTGATCAGCGACTCGCCGAGCTTGCGTCGCAGATGGTGCACATGCACCTCCAGCGCATTGCTCTCCAGTGCTTCGCCAAAACCGTACAGCGCCGACTCCAAGCGCGGTTTCGACAGCACATTGGGGCTGGCCCGCAGCAGCGTGAGCAGCAGCGCAAATTCCTTGGCGCCCAGCGGCACCGGCACGCCGGCGCGGTGTACCGTGTGCGCCGCCGGGTCGAGCGCGATCTCGCCGTGTGTGATCAGCGGCTGGCTGCGCCCGCTGGCCCGGCGCAGCATGGCGCGCAAGCGGGCCAGCAGCTCGTTGGCGTCGAACGGTTTGACGATGTAGTCGTCGGCGCCGCTGTCCAGGCCACCAATGCGGTCGCTCACGCCATCGCGCGCGGTCATGATGAGCACCGGTATGTCGGGCTGCGGCCCCGTGCCACTGGCGCCGGGTGCCACGCGGCGCAACCGGGCCAGCAGGTCCAGCCCGTCGCCGTCGGGCAGGCCAAGGTCGAGCAGCATCACATCGAATGGCTCCACCGACAGCGCCGCCCAAGCCGCACGCAGGGTGGCGCACTGGTCCACCGCATAACCGGCCCGGCGCAACGAAGCCACCAGGGCGCTGGCAATGCCGGGATCGTCTTCCACCACCAAGGCGCGCATAGCGGGTCCGCTGAAGTTGTCGCAGGCTGGGCCAGCCGCTGCGCCGGATTATCCGGTGCGTGGGGTCGTGCGTGCCGCGCGGGTGGCGTTGCCGTTAAGCAAGACTTAACCCCGCGCCACCACACTGACTGCCCATGCCCCTTACCGCCCCCGCCAAGCCGCTCGATTCACCCGCCCGAACCGCGCCGCCGGTGGCCCGGTGGCTGCTGTTGCTGCTGGCGTTTACCCTGTTGTGGGACCTGAGCGGGGCCGATTTGTCGGTGATGCAGCGGCTGGGCACAGCCAGCGGGTTTGCGCTGCAAAACCAGTGGTTTCTGAAACAGGTGATGCACGGGGCCTGGCGCCAGGCATTCGTGGGCCTGTATGGGCTGATGGCGATCTGGGCGCTGTGGCCCAGCCACTGGAGCCTGTCCCGTCTGACGCCGCTGCTGTTGCCACGGCGTGAGCGGCTAACGCTGCTGCTGCTGGTGGCGCTGAGCCTGCTGGCGGTGAACCTGCTGAAAACCAGCAGCCACACCAGCTGCCCCTGGGACCTGCAAATGTTTGGCGGCAGCGCGCGCTATGTGTCGCACTGGAGCCTGTGGCAGGGCAGCGACGGCGGCTCGGGCCGCTGTTTCCCCGGTGGCCACGCATCCAGCGGCTTTGCCTTCCTGGGTCTGTGCCTGCCCTGGCTGCTGCCCCCGCCGGGCACGCATCGCGCGCCCGCAGCCGGCTGGTGGTGGCTCACCGCCCTGCTGCTGGCTGGCCTCATTGCGGGTACGGTGCAAACCCTGCGCGGCGCCCACTACCCCAGCCACACCCTGTGGACCCTGCTGATCTGCGGCGCTGTGTCCTGGGCCGGCTGGCGGCTGGCTTCGCCCAGGCTGGCTCAGACGGGCTGACCCTTTGCTTCAGCAGCGTGGGCGTCCGTTGCCGGCCTGTCCCGAGGCCCCGCCCATGCGGCGGGGGGCCCCTCAGCCGTGCAGATCGTCGCGGCGCGCAATTTCCAGCAGCCGCTCCAGCTCCGGTCCGTACACGCGCTGGTTGTGGCGGTGCCAGAGCGCGATCACGCCCATGAAGCCAGCGACCACCAAGCCGAACACGGTGATCGCAACAAAGGCCGAGACGCCGGCCGCGTTGGAGAAGCTGTAAAGCGCACCCAGACCCAGAATGCAGGCCTGTTCGTTGAAGTTTTGCACCGCAATCGAGCGGCCGGCCCCCATCAGGTTGTGGCCCCGGTGTTGCAGCAGGGCGTTCATCGGCACCACCAAGAAGCCCCCCAGGCCGCCGAGCAGGATCAGGAACGGCGCTGCCACCCAAACGTTGTCGATGAAGTTCATGGCGATCACCAGCACGCCCATGGCAATGCCCAGCGGTATGACGCGGGTCGCCTGGTCGAGCTTCATGCGCACAGACGCCACCACCGCGCCCACCGCGGTGCCCACCGCCACCACGCCCACCAGTGCCGAGGCCTGCGAGGTCGAGTAACCCAGCGCCGCCCCGGCCCAGGCCAGCACGATGTAGCGCAGGTTGCCCGAGACACCCCAGAACAGGGTGGTGGTGGCCAGCGAGATCTGGCCCAGCCGGTCGCGCCACAGGCGCTGGTTGCAGCGCCAGAAATCGGGCAGCAGGGCGATCGGGTTGCTGGGCATCGGCCGCGGCGTGACACCGGTCAGCGGGATGCGGGTGTTGAACCAGGCCGCCACCGCGTACACCAGCACCAGCACCGCAATCGCGGCCTCGGGCGGGGTGTTGATGCCGGTGTGCATGAACGGCAGGTCCAGCCCCAGCAGGCGGCTGGACACGTAGGGCGCGATCAGCTGGCCGCCGCACAACACGCCCAAAATGATGGAGCCGATGGTCAGGCCCTCGATCCAGCCGTTGGCCTTGACCAGTTGCGATGGCGGCAGTAGCTCGGTGAGGATGCCGTATTTGGCGGGCGAATAGGCTGCGGCGCCCAGCCCCACCACGGTGTAGGCCAACAGTGGGTGCACGCCCCACAGCATCAGCAGGCAGCCGATCACCTTGATCGCGTTGCTGATGAACATGACCTGGCCCTTGGGCCGCGCATCGGCAAACGCGCCCACGAAGGGTGCCAGGATCACGTAGAACAGTGCAAACAGCGGCACCAGCGCAGCGGCCTGCCAGCTCGGCGCGCGCTGCGTGCGCAGCAGCTCGATCGCCACCACAAAAAGCGCGTTGTCCGCCAGCGAGCTGAAGAACTGCGCTGTCATGATGGTGTAGAAGCCGCGCTTCATGGGGTGTTTGGTGTGCGCCCGAAAGCCCGGTCGAGCGGTCTCTCCAAAGGCCGGCTGGGGCCCTGGCCAGCCCCGGCAGCGCCATGCGAACCAGCCAGGTTGCATGCGCTGCGGGGCGCGGGGAATTTGTGCGAAAGTTCGGCGGGTGTCTCCAACGATGGCGGGTTATAGCACGGCGGTTGTGGCCGACTGTGAACGACCCGACCCGCTGGGCCAGCGGTTTGGGACCCAGCTCGGGCTTGCCCTCCCCAGGTTTTTTTCTGTTGTTCAGCCACTTTTTTACTTGCCGCTATGCCCCGTCCGATTCTTGCCACTGTCCACCCCGAAGCCTTGCGCCACAACCTGAACCAGGCCCGCCGGCGCGCGCCCGACGCCCAGGTATGGGCGGTGATCAAGGCCAACGCCTACGGCCATGGCATCGAGCGCTGCATCGACGCTCTGCGCAGCGCCGATGGTTTTGCCCTGCTCGATTTAGACGAGGCGCAGCGCCTGCGCGCGCTCGACTGGCGCGGCCCCATTTTGCTGCTCGAAGGTGCCTTTGAGCCGCGCGACCTGGAGTTGTGTTCGCGGCTGCACCTGTGGCACACGGTTCACTGCACCGAACAGATCGAATGGCTCAGCCGCCACAAAACGCAGCTGCCACACCGCGTGTTTCTGAAGCTCAACAGCGGCATGAACCGCCTGGGCTTCACCCCCACCGCGTTTCGCGCCGCCTGGGCGCGCCTGAATGCACTGCCGCAGGTGGAAGAAATCTCGCTCATGACCCACTTCAGCGACGCCGACGGCCCGCGCGGCATCGCACACCAGGTGGCCACTTTCGAGGCCGCCACCGCCGACCTGCCGGGCGAGCGCACCCTGTGCAACAGCGCCGCCATCCTGCGCCACGCCAGCAGCCCCTTGCGAGGCCCAGGCGGCGAGGGGGCGGTCACCACGCTGGCGGCCGACTGGGTGCGCGAGGGTATCGCGCTCTACGGCGGCGCGCCCGACCACCCCGAGCAGACCGCCGCCAGCTGGGATTTGCAGCCGGCCATGACGCTCTGCACCCGCGTCATCGGCGTGCAGTTGCTGCAAGCGGGCGACACCGTGGGCTATGGCTCAACCTTCACCGCCGATCGGCCGATGCGCATCGGCGTGACCGCCTGTGGCTATGCCGACGGCTACCCGCGCCACGCGCCCACCGGCACCCCAGTGCTGGTGGGCGGCGTGCGCACCCGCGTCGTGGGGCGGGTCAGCATGGACATGATCACAGTGGATCTTTCGCCCTGTGGTGACGCGGTGGGGGTTGGGGCTGAGGTGGTGCTGTGGGGACGCTCTTCTTCTTTTGATGTGGCGTTGCCGGTGGATGAGGTGGCGCGGGCGGCTGGGACGATTTCTTATGAGCTGCTTTGTGCGGTGGCGCAGCGGGTGCCGTTTGCTGTTTCTTGATTGGTCGGTTGTTGGTTTTGTTGTCTTGATTTTGCTAGCCCAGCAAGAAAAAAAAAGACAAAGCAACCTCGCCCGCCGAGGCGAACCCCGGCTGACCACAACCAACAAAAAAAGAAACGACTTGTACCCCTGGTGGCATGCAGAAATACATGTGCCAGGCATGGGAGCCCGCATGTCGGCCAACCCATCTTCCCCCGCCCCGCGCACCGCAGCACCCACCCGGTGGCTGCTCGCGCTCGGCCTTCTGCTGGTCAGCGCAACCGCCAGCGCCCGAACCCACGGGCCCTCCAGGCCCCCCCCAGGCGCCCGTCATGACCCTGGGCGCCGGGTTGGAGATGGACGGCAGCTTGCAAGCGGTGCGCTTGCTGGGTTCGGGGCGCTGGGTCAAGCCGGCCTCCAGCACCAGCCTGCCCGCTGCCGATCCGGTGTCGCAGACGGTGGAATGGCGGCTTGATTTGAGCGCTGCTGATGCCGCCCAGCTGGTGCCAGGGCGCCAGGTGCGGGTGCGGGTGCGTTTTGTTGGCAGTGGCGAGCAGCAGCGCACGGTGGTGCTGGCGTCGATGCTGGTGCGCTGTGGCGAGCTGACCGCCGTCTATGTGGTGACCCGGCGCGGCGAGGGTCAGCCCGATGGTTTTTCGCTGCGCGCGGTGCGCACCAGCGCCAGCCATGGCGAGGCGGGTCTGGGGGCGCTGGCCGGTCTGAAGGCGGGCGACCGCGTGGCGCTGGACCCGGTGCGAACCGGTTTGAGCAGCGCTGTCCCCACAGCGCTGTGAGCAGCCCAACACGAGCAACCCACACAGCGGCCATTCTTCGACCCCGGCATGCGAAAAGCCCCGCTTTTCTGGCTCGGTCGCGCGCGCCTTTCCAGTCCAACGCTGTCACGCTGTTGCTGGCCATCGTGGCCTTGTTGCTGGGCTTGTTTGCTGTGCTGGAGACGCCGCGCAAAGAAGAGCCGCAGATCAACATGGCCAATGTGCCAATCCCCTTCCCCGGGGCGTCGAGCGCGGATGTGCAAAAGATGGTGGCTGGTCTAGCCGAGCAGGTGCTGTCGCAGATTCAGGGCATCGAGCACAGCTACTCGGTGTCGCGCCCGGGCGTGGCGGTGCTCACGGTGCAGTTCAAGGTGGGCGTGTCGCGCACCGAGGCGCTGGTGCGGCTGTACGACGTGCTCAACGCCAACCAGGACTGGCTGCCGCAAGGCCTGGGCGTACTCACCCCGATCGTCAAACCCAAGGGCATCAACAACGTGCCGGTGTTGGCCGCCACGCTGTGGACAAAAGACGCTGCCAGCGCGCTCGACCTGCAGCGCGTGGCGCACTCGGTGGAGAGTGAACCCAAGCGCTTACCCGGCACGCGCGAGGTGGTCACCATCGGCGGCCCGGGCCGCGCGGTGCATGTGTGGCTGGAGCCGAACCGGTAGTGCGAGCGCGGTGTGAGCGTGCAGGCGCTGCACGGTGCGATTGCGGCCGCGAATCAGGCCATGCCCTCGGGGTCTGTCGCCAACCCCGCTGCCGCGCCCGGCGAGCCGGACCTGCTGAGTGTGCAGACGGGCGAGTTCCTGCAAAACGCGAAAGACGTGGGTGACATCGTGGTCGGCGTCAGCCAGGGCCGGCCAATCTATTTGCGCGAGGTGGCGCGGGTGGAAGCGGGCGCGCAGCTGCCGCAGCGCTGTGTGTGGTTCACCCCCGGCGCGGCCGACACGGCACACCCCGAACAACAAGGCCAAAGCCACCCGGCGGTGACGATCACCGTGACCAAGAAGCCGGGTGAAAACGCGGTGGATGTGGCCGCTGGTGTGCGCGAGCGCCTGGACGCCCTGCGCAACACCGTGATCCCCGAAGACGTGGAAGTGGCCATCACCTGCGACCATGGCCAGACCGCAGCCAACGAGGCCAACAAAGCCAACAAGCTGATCCAGAAACTCATCTTTGCCACCGGCAGCGTGATCATTCTGGTGGGCCTGGCGCTGGGTCGGCGCGAGGCGATCATCGTCGGCGCAGCGGTGATCCTCACGCTCACCGCGACCCTGTTCGCCAGCTGGGCCTGGGGCTTCACGCTGAACCGCGTTTCGCTGTTCGCGCTCATCTTCTCCATCGGCATCCTGGTCGACGACGCCACCGTGGTGGTCGAAAACATCCACCGGCACCGGAGCCTCAAGCCCGAGGATCCGCTGTCCGTCCCCATCCCGCGCGCGGTCGACAAGGTGGGTAGGCCAACCATTCTGGCCACCTTCACTGTGATCGCGGCCTTGTTGCCGATGGCCTTCGTGAGCGGCCTGATGGGCCCGTACATGAGCCCGATCCCGATCAACGCCAGCATGGGCATGGCGATTTCCTTGGTGATTGCTTTCACCGTCACACTGAGGCTGGCGCTCAAACTCACCAAGGCCCATGGCCAGGCCGGGCACGGCCCAAGCAAGATCACAAAGTCCCTGCAAGGCTTCTTCAACCGCGTGCTGATGCCACTGCTGGCGAGCGCGCTTAAACGCTGCAGGTACCGCGTTTTATTGCGCAGCGCGACCTGGCGAGCACTCAGCAAAACCGTAGCGCTCGCAAAACGGGCTGCCCAGATTCGGCAGCCAGTGCGGCACCTGATGGAACTGCTCAGTGATGCTGGCGAGCACCGTTTCGCGGTACGGCTGGTAGCGAAAACCCACGCCGTCCACCGCGTAGAAAGCCACGCCCTCGATCACCCACTGCCGGCTGCTGACCCGCTCGAAGTACGGTGCGAAGTCGGCCAGGTCGGGCGGGTTGTAGTCGAAGATGCGCAGCGTCTGGCCATCGAACTCGCGGAAGTCCACCTGCAAATCGTCCTGGCGGGCGTGGTGGCGGCCGACCCCGAACACCGGCACGTATTGTTTGTGGTGAAACGCCAGCATGGTGGCGGGGTTGTAGGTGCGCGCCATCAGCGTCGCGCCAGCCGCCATGTCTTGCTGCAAGGCAGCCACCAAGGCCGGTGTCTCGCGCAGAAACACCGCGCGATCGTGCAGCCGGGTGTGTTGCCACCACGACAGCGGCGCCCAGGCGATGGCCGCCACCAGCAGCAGGTGTGGGCCAGACAGCCACAGATTCCAGCGCCAGGAACGGCGCAGCGCTGTCGCATCGAGAGACAGCGCCGCCCAGGCCACGAACAGCGGCACAAAGCCCAGCACCCAGTGCAGGCCGATGGTGCGGCGCAGGCTGATGACGGCAAACAGCAGTATGGGAAACAGCCAGAGAACCGCCAGCGCGCGGCGCGTTTTCACCGAGGCGCCGGCAGCATTCGATGCGCGCCCGGCCTGCCACAGCAGCCAGGGTGTGAGCAGGTACACCACCATAGCGGCGTAGACCGCTGGCGTTTTGAGGTTCCAGTGGCCACCCTCGTTGCGGTTGAACAGGTTGAACATCACATTGGTCCAGCCGTGGGTGGCGTTGAACACCAGGTTGACCGCGATCGAGGGCAGCGCGGCGGCGAACATCAGCGCCAGCGCCCACCAGCGGTCGCGCCGCCAGCCCAGGATGTGCACCGCATAGGCCAGACCCAGCAGCACCGCGAAGTACTTCGACAGGAACGCCAGCCCGACGAACCCACCAGCGAGCGCGTACCAGCCCGCGCTTTTGGTGGCAGATGCATCGGCGCGCACATAGGCCCAGGCCGAGAGCGCCATGAACAGCAGCAGCGGCGTGTCGGTGGTGAGCAGCACAAACAGCCACGACCATGGCAGCGCCAGGTACACCGCGCCCGCCAGCCAGGCGCTGGCGGCGCGCTCGGCGGGCAGGATGCGCAGCAGCGCATCGACCAGGCCCAGGCCGATCACGCTGGTCACCAGCAAGGTGACGCTGCGCAGCACCAGCGGCGCGTCGCTGATGGCGTGCAACACCGCGAACAACCAGCCCACCATCGGCGGGTGGTCGGCGTAGCCCCAGGCCGGGCGCACACCCCACTGGTAGAAAAACGCCTCGTCCCCGGTGACGGGGAAGCCGGCGGCTAGCACGATTTTGAGCAGCAGCGTGCCGGCGAACGTGAGCCAGAACAGGCGCCGGGCCTGGTGGATGGGGAAATCGAAAGACATCATAAAAACTCAGAGGTGAAAGAGCGTTTGGGCACCGTTGCCTCAAGCGTTTCCGGCGAGCAGTGCCCCTACCCAGGGCACCGCGGAACCGGCTTTGCCGGGCCGTCAGTGCCGCCCCCCCCTAGGGGGTGACACTGACGGCGGCTCGGGGGAGCCTTAAGCATCCAGCCCAAGCAACACAACGCCGGCCACGATCAGCGCGCAGGCCGCCACCCGCGCCCAGGAAACCGGCTCCCCCAGCCAGATCACGCCCACCGCCATCGTCACCACAAAACCCAGGCTCACCAGCGGGTAGGCCAGGCTCACCGGCAGCCGCGACAACACCCACAGCCAGAGCACCGCGCTCACGCCGTAGAGCACCAGACCGAGCCACACCAGCTGGCTGGTGAGCGCATGCCCGTAGGTGCTGGTGAGGTCGCCGCCGGTCAGGGTACCCATGCCGCGCTTCATCGCGATTTGTGCGGCCGAGGAAAGCAGAACACAAAAAACGGCCAGGCTGAGCGCGATCAATTTCATACGGTGGGCCCGATGGTGGCCAGCAGGCCCACGCCGATCAAGAGCGCCACCGTTAGCCAGCTGAAACAGTCACGCAGCGCAAACTGCAGCGGGTCCTCACCCTGCAGCTCGCGGCGCCCGGTCTTGAGCCAGATCCGCCCGATCCACAGCAGCAGCAGCGGCGCGGCCGCCCACAGCCACTCGGGCTGGGCGTATTGGTTGCGGCCATGCTGGCTGTTGATGTAGAGCGTGAGCACCAGCACCGACAAAAAACCGCTGGCCAAACCCATGCCGCGCAGCGAGGGCAGATCGCGCGGCTGGTAGCCTCGCCCAGGCGCCAGGGTGGTGTCTTCGTCGGCGATGGTTTCTTCCAGCTCGGCGCAGCGCTTCACCAGCGCCAGGCTCAGGAACAAAAACATGGAGATCGCCAGCAGCCAGTTCGACGGCGTCACCTGCGCGGCCACCGCGCCGGCGCCTATGCGCAGCGTGTAGAGCGCGGCCAGCACCAGCACATCCACCATCGGCAACCGCTTGAGCCGCATCGAGTAGGCCAGCGTGATCGTGGTGTAGAGCAGCAGCATGGCGGCAAAGCCGCTTGAGATGGCCAGCGCGAGCGCAAACGCCAGCGCCAGCATCGCCGCACCGATTGCCACCGCCGTGGGGATGGACAAGCTGCCCGCCGCCAGCGGGCGCAGCCGCTTGATGCGGTGCACCCGGTCGCTTGGCAGGTCCAGCAGATCGTTGAACAAATAGGTCGCCGAGGCACACAAGCCGAAGGCCACAAAACCCAGCGCCACCGCGCCCCAGGCCTGCGCGGCGGTGGCCTGGGCCCCCAGCAGCGGGATGAACAGCAGCGCGTTCTTGGACCACTGCTTGAGCCGGATCGCACGCAGCACCGTGCGCAGGCGCAGCGGCTGGCGCTCAAACACCTGCACCTCGGGATGCTGGCGGCGCAACTGGCGCAGCACCGCTGCCGGTGTGTTGACCGCGACCGCCAGGGCGCTGCCCTGCCACACCTCCAGGTCGTCTGCACTGTTGCCGGCGTAGGCCCACTGGGTGTGGCCGGCGGCCAGTGCGTGGGCCGCGATCGCTTCTCGCTTGCGCTCGCGGCTCAGATTCGGGCCGTCTTCGGTGCCCAGGGTGGCGCTGAACACGTCGATGTGTTCTGCCACCTCGCGCACGATGCGGACGTCGGCCGCGCTGGCCAGCACCAGTGGCCGGCCGCGCGCATGTTCGCAACGCAAGAATTGCAAAAAGTCCCCGTGGTAGGGCAGCCGCGCCGGGTTGGGGCGCACCGCGTCGGCCAGTTGCCGTTTGAAGCCGGCCTTGCCGAGAAACAGCCAGGCCAGCAGGCGCAGCAGGTTCAGCGGGCTGCTGCGCACAAACAGCGTCACCGACTCATACAGCGTGTCGCTCGGGGTCAGCGTGCCGTCCAGGTCCACGTACAGCGGCATGGTGTGGGTACCGTTGGCGGGCGGTGGGCTGTCGGGGCGCTGCATGGTGATGGAATTCTAGGAGGCCAGACCTGGGGCCCATAGCTCAGGCCAAGCCACTGGCCATAACCGCCGGCCGCCCCTGACGCCCACACCACATCTCAACCCACCAACCGCCATGGACAGTTTGCCCACCCTTGGCCCTGCTGATGGCTGCGGCATTTGCCGCCGGCGTGCTCAACGCGGTTGCTGGCGGTGGCAGTTTTCTCACCTTTCCCGTGCTGATCTTTGCCGGCGTGCCGCCCACCATGGCCAACGCCACCAGTGCGCTGGCGGTGCGCTCGGATCACCTGGGCAGCATATTGGGCTTCAAACAAGAGCGGCGCGAGCTGCCGGGGCGTCGGCTGGTGCGCGAAATGGCGATCTGTGCGGTGGGTGGCGTGGCGGGCGCGCTGCTGCTGCTGGTCACGCCGGCTTCGTTGTTCGCCGGCATCGTGCCCTGGCTGATGCTGTTTGCCACCGTGCTGTTTGCGGCCGATCCGCGCATCGCGGCTTGGGCGCGCGTTGGGCAAAGTCAAGCCGATGCTGCCAGCCACGGCCCGCGCTGGCGCTGCTGGCGCTGCTGGCGCGGGCCATCTACGGTGGCTATTTCAATGGCCGTCTGGGCAGTTTGCTGAGGGCGCTTTACACCGTGGCCGGCGAGCCACGCCTGAACGTGATCAACGCGCTGAAGAACCTCAACTCGCTGGTGCTCTCCTGGCGGTCGGTGGCCGCGTTTGTGGTGGCTGGGGCCATCGCCTGACGCAAAGTCCGGGTGATGATGGTGGCCGCCACAGCCGGCGGTTTCTTGGGCGCTCGCTGGTCCAAGCGGCTGCCGGTGCAGTGGGTGCGCTCGGGCCTGATGGCGGTCGGGCTGGTGATGAGCGCGCTGTTTTTCGCCCGCCGCTGACAGCGCAAACCGCGCGTGAACGCGCAGCCTGCACGCCGGTCAGTTTGCCACCAGCGCACCGGCCTTCATGCGGTCCCGCGCCAGCGCTTCGCGCGTCGCCATGCGGCGGAAGAAAATGGTGACCACGCTGCTGCTGAGCACGATGAACAGCGAGTACAGCACCGGAATCAGCAACACCTCTTGTTGAATCGAGGTGGCGATGCTGAGCGTGATGATGAGCACCGCCAGCGGCCCGTTCTGAATGCCGGTCTCCAGCGCAATCGTGCGGCTGCGGTTGTTGTCTTGTCTGAGCAGGCGCGCCATCGCGTAACCCAGCGCCATGCCGATCAGGCCCAGACCGATGGCAGCGAAATACACCTGCCACGGGGTCTGTGCCAGCAGCTGGTGGTTGCGCGGCACCCAGGTGGCAACCAGAAATACGATCACCACAATGCCCATGAAGCCGCCGAGCAGCTCGATGGTGGCGCCGATGTTGGGGTTGAGTTTTCGCAAGACCATGCCGAGCACGGTCGGCACCAGCAGCACCACCAGCACCTGCGCCACATTGGCCGCCGGGATGCGGAACTCGCTGGAGAGGCCGGCCGCCGACGAGTAGAACGACAGCAGCAGCGGCACCATCACCAGCGCTGCCAGCGTGCAGACCGTGGTCATCAGAATCGACAGCGCGAGCACGCCCTTGCTGAAGTAGCTGAAGATGTTGGAGGTGGTGCCGCCCGGCATGCAGGCCATGAGGATCAGGCCCACCGTGAGACCCGGCGAGAGGTTGAGTGCCATCGCCAGCGCAAAGCCCAGCAGCGGCATGATGCCGAACTGGCAGAGCATGCCGACCAGCACGCCCTTGGGTCGTTTAGCCGCAATCAGAAAGTCGCGCCAGGTGAGCGAGGCGCCCATGCCCAGCATGATGACCATCATCATCATGCCGAGCAGGCGGGTTTCGAATTCGGTGATCATGGTTGTTCTCCTCGGTGCGGTCTGGTTGTGTTTCAGCTTGTTTTGGACGCCTGGACCTCGGCCCTGAGCTCTTTGCGCAGCACCTTGCCGATGGGGCTCTTGGGCAGCTCGTCGCGCATCACCACCGAGCGCGGCACCTTGTAGGCGGTGAGCTGCTGTCGGCAATGCGCCAGCACCTGCTCGGCTGTGAGCGTGCTGGCATGGTCCGGGTGCGGCACCACATAGGCGCGCACCGCCTCGCCGGTTTTGGCGTCTGCCACGCCGATCACCGCCACCTCCAGCACCGTATCCAGCTGGGCGATGGTCTCTTCCACTTCGTTGGGGTAGACGTTGAAGCCAGACACCAGCACCAGGTCTTTCTTGCGGTCGACGATGCGCAAGAAGCCGTCGGTCTCCATCACTGCCACATCCCCGGTTGCCAGCCAGCCGTCGTTCAGTACGTTGGCGGTCTCGGCCGGGTTGTTCCAGTAGCCCTGCATCACCTGCGGCCCACGCACGCAGATTTCACCCGGCTCGCCCGGTGCCACTGGCAGGCCATCGTCGCCCATCAGCCGCACCTCGGTGCCAGGTGCGGGGATGCCGATGGAGCCCAGGCGCGGCGTGCCGCGCAGCGGATTGAAGCTGACCACCGGTGCTGTTTCGGTCAGGCCATAGCCTTCGGCGATCGGCGTGCGCGTGACCTCGGCCCAGCGTTGCGCGACCGCGCTGTGCAAGGCGGTGCCGCCGGCAATCGACGCCTTGAGGTGCTTGGGCGGGTAGGCGGCGAACCACTCCTCGTTGAGCAAGCCGTTGAACAGGGTGTTCACGCCCGTCATCCAGGTGATGGGAAAGTTTTCCACCGCCCGCTGGAGATTTTGTACCGGGCGCGGGCTGGGTACCAACACGTTGTGGGCGCCCATCGCGAGGAAGCCCAGCAGGTTGGTGGTGAAGGCGAAGATGTGATACAGCGGCAGGGCGGTCAGCACGCACTCGCGGCCCGCCTCCATGTGGGTCGCGCCCATGGCCAGCATCTGGTTCACGTTGTTGAGCAGGTTGCCGTGGCTGAGCATCGCGCCCTTGCTCACGCCGGTGGTGCCGCCGGTGTATTGCAAGGCGGCCAAATGGCCGTGGTGGATGTCTTGCCAATAGGTCTTGGCGGGTGTGGCGGCCAGCGTGGCGCGGCCTTGCGCCAGCGCCTCGGCCAGCCGCACATGCGGCACCGTCACCGGCGGCAACACGCGGCTCCAGACCTTTTGCACGCCGCGAATGATGGCGCCGGGGATGGGGGGGAAAAACTCGCTCACCTTGGCCAACACCACCTGCTTGATCCCGGTGCGCTGGAGCACGCCAGGCAGCTTGTCGGCAAACATGTCCAGCACCACCAGCGCGGTGGCGCCCGCGTCGTTGAATTGGTGCACCATTTCGCTTTCGGTGTAGAGCGGGTTGGTGTTGACCAGCACGCAGCCGGCCTTGAGCACGCCAAAGGCCACCACCGGGTAGGCCAGACAGTTGGGCATTTGCACCGCTACCCGGTCGCCAGCTTTCAGCCCCAGCGTGTGGCGCAGGTAGCCGGCAAAGGCATCGGAGAAACTGTTGACCTGGGCAAAACTGAGCCGGCCGTTCATGCCGTTGGGCATCACACAGCTGAATGCTGGGTGCTTCAGGCGCTTGGCCACTTGCTCGGCGGCGAAATGCGCGCAGCGCTCCTGCACCAGCTCGGCGAGCGACGCATGTTGTGGCTTGGCCAGCTCGGCCACGATGCCGGCGCTGGCGTAGGTGGCGAGCCAGGGGCTGTGGGCGGGGTCGAACGGTGTCTCGTTTTTCATGGTCTTCTCGGGAGGAATTGGTTGTTGTTGTGAAGCGCCTGCGGGCTGGTTCAAACGGCCAGCTGGGCCCAGCCCCGCCGCACCAGTTCCAGCAGCAGGTGCGAGAACGAAACCGCATAGACCGCGGCGCCCACACCGGCCACGCCTGCCAGCAGCAGCGCCAGGCCGTCGCGGAACATCCAGCCCAGGCTCAGCAGCACCAGGCTGATGGCGGGCATCACGTTACCAAACGGCAGCGGGATGAAGATCAGCGTGGCCATCAGCGCGATCCACACGCCCCAACCCGGGCGCAGCCGGGGGTCGCTCAGGGCAATCCAGCGCGGGCGCAGCAGCCGCTCGGCCTGCTCGTAGATCCAGGCCAGGCTGTGCAGGCAGCGCCGGGCCCAGACCGCGTTGAGCGTCACGCGCCCCAGGCGCGCGGGCAATGGCATGTTGTCCATGCCGCGCAGCCAAGTCCATGAAAGCAAAAAAATGCCCAGGCTGAGCACCATGCCGGCGCCTGCAATCGGCAGCGTGGCCAGCACCGCCAGCAGCATCATCAGCACCGGCCCGGACGCGTCGCCATGCAACTGGAGCAGCTCGGCCAAGCTCAGACGCAAGCCCGCCGGCTCTGCGGCGCCGGCGGTTGATTCGGGAGGCTGGGCCGCGAGCCGCAGCGTCTGTGCCAGGGCACGGTTCATGACGGTCTTCGCTTCAAGCCGGCCGGCCGGGACAACCTGCCCAGCACAAAATGCCCCGCCACCGCGCCCGCCAGCATCGTCAGCATGACCACGCCCCAGACGATCCACATCAGCGGGATCAGCCAGCTCACCACGCCACCGAGCGCGGGGCCGCTTTGGCCGAGCCAGCCCATTGCCTCAACCCAGGCGGCTTGAAGGCCCTGAATCCAGGCTGGATCGATCACCAGGCCCATCCAGGCGGGCACCGGCCACTGGCCCGCGTTGGTGATCACATCGCCGGCTTGGCCCGAGGCGACGGTGGTGGCGAGCCAGCCGGTGAGCTCGACGGACACCAGCACGGTGCCGGTCCACAGCGCCGCGAGCAGCAGAAAGGTGATCCAAAGGGCAATTTTCATGGGGTTCTCGGGCAGCAAAGAGGTTCTGGAGATTCAAGCTGTTGGCCGCGGCCGCTGATACGGTGGCGGTCTATTCGTCATCGTCGCCTATGCCGAGCAGGCTCAGCAGGCTGGTGAACAGGTTGCACACCGACCCACACAAGCCAACCTGTGCCCAGTGTGTGGCTGGTCTCGCCGCCACCCAACATGCGCCTGGTTTCAAACAAGATGATGCCAACCGACAGCCAGCCCACCAGGCCTGAGATCACCAGCGCCAGCCCGGCCGTCCGCGAGAGCATAGCGCCCAGCGCCAGCGTGATCGCCACCACGATGCCGGCAAACAGAAAGCCGCCCATGAAGCTGAAGTCGCGCTTGGTGGCAAGCACGTAGACCGAGAGCGACACACAGGTGGCACCGGTGGCGACCAGCGCTGTCACGGTGCTTTGTGTGCCGCCTGGCAGCGCCAGGGTGTGGGTGAGCAGTGGACCCAGCGTGTAGACCATGAAGCCGGTCAGACCAAACACCAGCGGCAGCGCCCAGACGCTGTTTTGCGCCTTGTGAATCGCAAACCACAGGCCAAAAAAGCCAGCCAGCGTGATCACTGGGCTGGACGCTGGCAGCTGCAGTGCCACGCTGGTGGCGGCCACGCCTGCGCCCCAGAGCAAGCTGAGCGAGAGCAAGGCGTAGGGGTTTCGCAGATCGCGGGTGACCGCTGGGTTGTGTTGTTGCCGCGAGCTATGGGCGCCGGGCAGGCGCTGGTTTCGTGGCAGGGGGATGGCGCGGGGTGAATCGTTCATGTGGGGTTCTGGTGAAAAAGCGCGCAAAGGTTTTTCGACAATGTTTAAAGATAGTGGCGCGCGGGTTCTTGTTAAAGCAAATAATCATTGATTTTTATTCCTTAAAAAAGTGAATATGAGCCAAGATTTCAACTACAAACATCTTTACTATTTCTGGGTCACCGCCAAGGAAGGCGGTATGTCGCACGCCGCAGCGCGCCTGGGCATGGCGGTGCAAACGGTGAGTGCGCAGGTGCGGCTCTTGGAGCAGTCGCTTGGTCATGCGCTGTTCAAGCCGGCCGGGCGCGGCCTGGTGCTCACCGAAGCCGGGCGGGCGGCGCTTGAGGTGGCCGAACAGATTTTTCATCTGGGTGAGCAGCTGCACACAGCCGTGCGCGACGCCACCAGCCAGAGCAGTGTGCGGCTGGTGGTGGGCATCTCCGACGGGCTGGCCAAGCTTGCGGTGCGCGAGCTGCTGGGACCCGCGCTCACCGAGCCTCGGCTGCGCCTGGTTTGCCACGAAGGCAATTTCGAAGATCTGCTGGCCGACCTTGCGTTACACCGGCTTGATGTTGTGCTGTCCGACCGCCCGGCGCCCGCCAACCCCAACCTCAAGCTCTACAGCCACCCGCTGGGCAGTTCACCGCTGGGCTGGTACGCGCCACCCGGCTTGCTGGAGGCGGCGCAACACAATTTCCCGCAAAGCCTGGCCCATGTGCCGGTGCTGCTGCCCTGCGCGCAGGCATCGGCGCGGCTGGCGATCGACCAGTGGTTTGAGCAGCACAGCGTGCGGCCCAATCTGGTGGGCGAGTTCCAGGACAGCGCGCTCTTGGCCACCTTTGGTGCCTCGGGCATGGGGGTGTTTCCAGCTTCCGAGATGATGCGCGACAAGCTGTCGAAAGGCTATGGGTTGCACGGGTTTGCAGCCTGTGAAGGGGTGCGGGAACACCATTACGCGATCGGCACCACGCGCAAGGTGCAGCACCCGCTGGTGCAGCGCTTGCTAAAAGGACAACCGACCTGAAGTGTGTCGCCGCCCAGCGGTGGTGGGGTCTCCGAGCTGTTAGGGGTGTGTCTCTGAACTTTGTTGCACTGCAACAAATTACTTGCTTCGGCGGCATATCTCGGTACAATCCATTTATGCTGCGCTGCAACATAAACCAAATATTGCAAATATTTGGTCGTGCATGTTGCCCTCAGCAGCCCGATTTACCCACCCCTTTTTATAGAAACCACCATGAAAAACCCCGCCGAACAAATGATGACCAGCAACCAAGCCAACGTCGAAGCCTTTGAAGGCGCGGTCAACCAGGCCTACGCTGGCGTGGAAAAGTTGGTTGAGCTCAACATGGCCGCAACCAAAGCCGCCCTGGGCGAGTCTTTCGGCCATCTGCAGGCTGTCATGTCGGCCAAGACCCCGCAAGACATGATGGCCCTGCAAACCAGCTTTCTACAGCCGATGGGCGCCAAGTCGATGGCCTACTTCCAGCATGTGCAAAGCATCGCCACCGACGGCCATGGTGACTTGACCGCCAAATTGGAATCGCAAATGGCCGACGCCCAGAAGGCCTTCGGCGACAGCATCGAACAGATGACCAAGAACGCACCCGCTGGCTCCGAAGCCGCTGTGGCCGCTTTCCAGAGTGCCATGAGCAACGGCCAGAAAGCCGTGGAAACCGCTCAAGCCGCCATCAAGAAAGCCACCGACACCGCGCAGGCCAACTTCGACAGCATGTCCAAGCAAGCCGCTGGCTTGGCCAAAAAGGCCGGCAAAGCCGCCTGATCCCCGCAGCCCTCGGGCTGCTGGTCAACGAAAAAGGCTCCCTTGGGAGCCTTTTTCGTTACGGGGAGCGTTTTGTTAAAACGCGATGTCGTCGGCAATTGCCACAATGCCGGCCTTGGCACAGGCGTCGTCGGCCTCGCCGCCGGGGGCGCCCGAGACACCGATCGCCCCAAAGATTGAGCCGCCGCCTTCAATCAGCACGCCGCCGCCAACCGCCAGCATGCGCGGCGTGTAGCGAATGCCGCTCATCGCTTTGCCGGCCTGGGTGTCATTGGCCAGGGTCAGGGTGGAGGCGCGAAAGCTCACCGCGGTCCAGGCTTTGTCGGTCGCCACCGCCAGCGTGTGGGGGCCGGCGAAGCGGTCGCGCAGGAACACCTGGGTCAGCCCGGAGCGGTCGACCACGGCCACGCCGACCTGAAAGCCCTGGGCACGGCAGCTGGCCAAGGCCGCCTGGGCCACCTTGAGCGCGCTCTCGGGGGTCAGACCCTGGGTCTGAAAGGTAGCGGCCGGCGTTTGCGCCAGGGCAGGCCAGCTGGCAGCGGCCAGGGAAAGGGTGATCAGGATTTTCTGCATCGTCGTCTCCTTCGGTGGTCAAGCGTGGGTGGGCCCGCCACCATGGCAAGCGCCCGACCAGCATGCTACCGAATGCGCGCCTGTGCGTTCTGACATCAATCAAGCGGCGCACCCGCTCGCGGCAGAGCAACGTTTAGACACAACCCCCAACGGTTCGCCACTATGCTTGCGCATCTGGTTGCTCTCTTTTTGTGGTAACCCGCTTCAAAGCTCCGTATTCACAGAAACAAAAAATGGCAAGTGATCTCGACACGGTGCGCGTCTTGCGCGTGCTTTTTCACGACATGCCGCATGCGCCCCGAGGCCTCACGCCCGAGGAAAACTTGGCCTGGACCCGGCGCAGCATGGCCGAATTCGAGGGTGGCGACATGGCCTACACGCTGGAGCATGTCACCCGCAACGCCATGCTGGACCTGATCCTGCGCCTGCGCGAAGACGGCTATCTGCAAGAAGACGCCGCGTTCGAAAAAATGCTGGAGCAGGTGGCAACCGACGCTGGTCGGCAGACCTTTCGGGACTGGTGCATCAAGGCCCAGAAAAGCGCCGACGCCACCGCCCGCCTGCTGAACCGCGCCCGCCCCTCCTGGACCGAGCCTGGCCCATTGTTTGTGGCCGATGCGCAGCAGATCGCGCGCTTTGTGGCCGGTCAGCCCAGCGGTCCTGGCCCGCTGTTTGACGAGTTCAGCGCGCGCGACGATGTGCACGAAATCGGCGTATTCGACGAGCCGCCGCAAGCGGTGCACGAGTTTCCCTGGGGCTTTGTCACCGAGACGCCCGATGGCTGGGCAATCTACCTGCCCGGGGTCTGGCGCGCTGGCTCGGTGGGCAGTTTCGAGCGTTTTCTGTCCGCGTGGCAACTCGAAACCCAGACCCGCAGCGACATGCCGGCGGCTGCCTCCAGCGTGCCGCCCGGTCTCAGCGCCGAGCCAGGCATCGCGCGCTTTTGCTGCCTGATCTTGCAGGCCAACGATCCAGCGGCACTGCGCTTGTGGGTGGGCGAGGTGTTTTTGGCCCACATGTTGCCAGCCATGGCGGCACGGGTGCTGGACCCGAACTATGACTTTCCCTGCGCCTGGTGAAGCACGGCGCTCCGATCAACCGGCGCTGGCGCCGGCGATGAGCCACCGCGCCTGGCGCCTGGATTGGCGCCGCTGGCGGTGAGCCCCCAGCCTTTTTCGGTGTGCGGCACACTGCGCGGTTACACGGAGACTTTTCATGAGCATCAACACCCTCCCCCACTTCATCAGCGGCCAGCGCGCCGCCGGCAGCTCGCCCCGCACGCAAGACGTGTTCAACCCCGCCACCGGCGCTGTCAGCGCCCGGGTGGCGCTGGCCAACGCCGCCGATGTCGATACGGCGGTGGCCGCTGCCCAAGCCGCCTTCCCGGCCTGGGCCGACACCCCACCCATTCGCCGCGCACGCGTCATGTTCAAGTTCCTCGAACTGGTGAACCAGCGCAAAGACGAACTGGCGCGCCTGATCACGCTGGAGCACGGCAAGGTGTTCACCGACGCGCAGGGCGAGGTGGCGCGCGGCATCGACATCATCGAATTCGCCTGCGGCATGCCGCAGCTTTTGAAGGGCGACTTCTCCGACCAGGTCTCCACCGGCATGGACAACTGGACGCTGCGCCAGCCGCTCGGTGTGGTGGCCGGCATCACGCCGTTCAACTTCCCCGTGATGGTGCCCATGTGGATGTTTCCGGTGGCGATTGCCGCTGGCAACAGCTTCATCCTCAAACCCAGTCCGATCGACCCCTCGGCCTCGCTGCTGATGGCCGAGCTGCTGACACAAGCCGGGCTGCCCCATGGCGTGTTCAACGTGGTGCAGGGCGACAAAGAGGCGGTGGACGCGCTGCTGGTGCACCCAGATGTGAAGGCGATCAGCTTTGTTGGCTCGACACCGATCGCAAACCACATCTACGAGACCGGCGCCCACCACGGCAAGCGGGTGCAGGCGCTGGGCGGCGCCAAGAACCACATGGTGGTGATGCCCGACGCCGACCTTGACCAGGCGGTGGACGCTTTGATTGGCGCCGCCTACGGTTCGGCTGGCGAGCGCTGCATGGCGATCTCGGTGGCGGTGCTGGTGGGCGATGTGGGCGAGAAGATCGTGCCCATGCTCCAAGCGCGCGCCGAGGCGCTGAAGATCAAGAACGGGTTGGAGCTGGACGCTGAGATGGGCCCCATCGTCACCCGCGCCGCGCACGAGCGCATCACCGGCTACATCGAGGCCGGGGAGAAGGAGGGCGCGAAGCTGCTGGTCGATGGCCGCCGTTTCCAGGGCCAGGCCGCTGGCGATGGTTGCGCTGAGGGCTTCTGGATGGGCGGCACGCTGTTCGATCACGTGACGCCCGAGATGAAAATCTACAGGGAAGAGATCTTCGGCCCGGTGCTTGGCTGCGTGCGCGCCAAAGACTTCGCCGAGGCGGTGCGGCTCATCAACGACCACGAGTTCGGCAACGGCACCAGCTGCTTCACGCGAGATGGCAACGTGGCGCGCGAGTTCGCCCGGCGCATCCAGGTCGGCATGGTGGGCATCAATGTGCCGATCCCGGTGCCGATGGCCTGGCAGGGTTTTGGCGGCTGGAAGAAGAGCCTGTTTGGCGACATGCACGCCTACGGCGAAGAGGGCGTGCGCTTCTACACCAAGCAGAAATCGATCATGCAGCGCTGGCCGGAGTCGATTGAAAAAGGCGCCGAGTTTGTGATGCCGACAGCCAAATGAGCCACCCACCGCAGAGCCTTGTGCGTCACCCCCCAGGGTTCGGCGCTGGCGGCCCGGCAAAGCCGGTTCCACAGCGGCCTTGAATGCGCTCCCCTCGATCCTCAAACAAGGCAGATGAATGGACGATGGAAACAGCCAATACGATCCGTCGCTTGGCGACTGGCAGACCCTGACCACCGTGTTCAGCCCGACCGAGGCCTATTTGTTGCGCGGTGTGCTGCAAGCGGCTGGCGTACCGGCGTCGGTGGCAGACGCGCACCTGGTGCAGGCCCATGGCCTGTTGGCGCCAGTGATCCCGGTGCGTATTCAGGTGCCTGAGTCGCGTTTGGGCGAGGGCAAAGCGGTGTTGGCGGCGTTCGAACGCGGTGAATTCGGACTGAGCGACGACGAGGTTTACGAATGAGTGCGGCCATCAACGACCCAGGCTTTGATTTCATCGTGATTGGCGCTGGCACCGCCGGTTGCCTGCTGGCGAACCGGCTCTCGGCCGATCCGGCCAAGCGCGTGCTGCTGGTCGAGGCCGGGCGCAAAGACGATTACCACTGGATTCACATTCCCGTGGGTTACCTGTATTGCATCGGCAACCCGCGCACCGACTGGCTTTACCAGACCGAGCCCGATGCTGGGCTTAATGGCCGGCGCCTGCGCTACCCACGCGGCCTGGGGCTGGGCGGCAGTTCCAGCATCAACGGCATGATTTACATGCGCGGCCAGGCGCGCGATTTCGACAGCTGGGCGCAGCTTACCGGCGACGACGCCTGGACCTGGGCCAATTGCCTGCCCGATTTCAAGGCCCACGAAGACCATCACCGGCTCGACCTGGCCCACGGTGCGCAGGCCGGCCCGGCGTTCGCCGCGCTGCACGGCAACGGCCAGTGCAGCAGCACCGGCGAGTGGCGGGTGGAGAAACAGCGCCTGCGCTGGGACCTGCTCGACGCCTTTTCGCAGGCTGCCCAAGAAGCAGGTCTGCCGGCCAGCAGCGACTTCAACACCGGCGACAACGAGGGCGTGGGCTATTTCGAGGTGAACCAGAAAGCAGGCTGGCGCTGGAACGCGTCCAAAGCCTTTCTGCGCCCAGTCGCACAGCGGCAAAACCTGACGGTGTGGACCGAGACGCGCGTCAAGAAACTCACCCTAGCGCGCGACGACTCGGGCGCGCTGCGCTGCACTGGCGCCGAGCTGGTGCGTGCCGGGCAAGCGTTTCGCGTGAGCGCGGCGTGCGAAGTGGTGCTGAGTGCCGGCAGCGTGAACTCGCCGCAAATCTTGCAGCTCTCGGGCATCGGGCCGGCGGCGCTGCTGGGTGAACATGGCATCGACGTCGCGCACGATCTGCCCGGTGTCGGCGACAACCTGCAAGACCATTTGCAGATCCGCACCGTGTTCAAGGTGACTGGGGCCAAAACCCTCAACACCCTGGCCAGCTCGCTTTGGGGCAAGGCAAAAATAGGCCTGGAGTACACATTGAAGCGCACCGGGCCGATGAGCATGGCGCCCAGCCAGTTGGGCGCTTTCACCCGCAGCAGCCCTGACCAGCCGTATCCCAACATCGAATACCACGTACAGCCGCTGAGCCTGGACGCGTTCGGCGAGCCGCTGCACAGCTTCCCCGCCTTCACCGCCAGCGTGTGCAACCTGAACCCCACCAGCCGTGGCCAGGTGCGCATCCGCAGCAACCGCTTTGACGATGCGCCCGCCATTTCACCGCAGTACCTGAGCACAGCAGAAGACCGCCAAGTGGCCGCAGACAGCCTGCGCGTGACGCGTCGCATCGTCGCGCAACCGGCGCTGGCCAAGTACCGGCCTGAGGAATTCAAACCCGGCGTGCAGTTTCAGACCGACGAAGAACTGGCCCGCCTGGCCGGCGACATCGCCAGCACCATCTTTCACCCGGTCGGCACCACCAAAATGGGCCGCGCCGACGACCCGATGGCAGTGCTCGACAGCCACCTGCGGGTGCGCGGTGTGGCCGGGCTGCGCGTGGTGGACGCGGGCGCCATGCCCACCATCACCAGCGGCAACACCAACAGCCCCACGCTGATGCTGGCCGAGAAGGCGGCGCGCTGGATCGTGCAAGGCGTCTGAAGCGCCCGCTGTCATGGCGTGCGCCCAGCGTCACCAGCGGAGCACGGTCAGCCCAGGGAAACCCCGGGTGCACAAGCCCTGTGGGCGCCATTACAGTTGTACCAACCTGTATCAGCGCCCAGCGTTGACGACCGCGGGAGGACCGAGGAGACAAACCCGTCCAGGCGCTACAGCAGTCGCCGCGTCCCCAGGGACGCAAAAACAAAGCCGACCCCACAAGGGTCGGCTTTTTTTGGTTTGGCTTTTCTGCATCATGCTGAGCGCGCGTGACAGCGTTAGCGGGTGCTGCCTAGGCGCCCGGCGACAATGCGCGCCATGGAACTGCTGCTGGTGTCTGTCGCCTCCTTTTTTGCCGGCTTTGTCGATGCCATCGTCGGCGGCGGCGGGCTGATTCTGCTGCCCGCGCTGTTTGCGGTGTTTCCCAATGCACCGCCGGCCACGCTGTTTGGTGTCAACAAGAGCGCGTCTATCTGGGGCACGGGGGTGGCGGCCTGGCAGTACGCGCAGCGCGTCAAAATGCCTTGGCACGCCCTTTGGCCTGCAGCGCTGGTGTGTTTTGCCAGTTCGATGGCAGGCGCCTGGACCGTGACCCAGATCTCGCCCGATTTCCTGCGTCGGCTGCTGCCGCTGATCTTGCTCGCGGTGTTGATCTACACCCTGGCGCGCAAGGAGCTGGGGCGCCATCACACGCCGCGTTTCAGCGGTCGGCGCGAGGCCATGGCGGCTGCCACGCTGGGCCTGACGATTGGCTTTTACGACGGCTTCTTTGGCCCTGGCACCGGCAGCTTTTTCGTGTTTTTGTTCGTGCGCTGGCTGGGCTACGACTTTCTGCACGCCAGCGCCAGCGCCAAGCTGCTCAACACCACCTCCAACCTGGCCGCGCTGCTGCTGTTCGCTGCCAAGGGCCATGTGTGGTGGCACCTGGCACTGGCGATGGCAGTGGCCAATGTGGTGGGCAGCGTGATCGGTACGCGGTTGGCGCTCAAACACGGCAGCGGCTTTGTGCGTGGGGCCTTTATCTTGGTGGTGGGCGCACTGATTTTGAAGACCACCTACGACGCGTGGCTGTGACGCTTCCCAGCGCAGCAGGCGGTAGCGGGAGACGCTTTACCCAGGTCGCCGCAGGTCCGGGTTTCCCGGCCTGCCAGCAACGCCCCTTTAAGGGGTTGACGCCGAAGGCGGCGCGGGGGGGATCTCTGGTTCTTGTGGCCAAGGCATGGCGCTGGCCTTGAGCGGGTTGCCAATGGGCGCGCTGGCCTCGCCCTTTTGGACCGCCGCCATGTCCTGCGGATTGGGGTACTGGTCCATCAGCAGGTAGTCGAACACGCGGCGTGCAATGGGTGCCGCGTGAGCGGCGCCGAAGCCTGCGTTCTCCACCACCACCGCCAGCGCCACGGTGGGCGCATCCAGGGGCGCAAAGGCCACATACAGCGCGTGATCGCGCTGATGCTCTTCCAGCTTGCGTGCGTCGTATTTGTCTTTCTGTCCAATCGTCACCGCCTGCGCGGTGCCGGTCTTGCCACCGCTGCGGTAGCCCGCCCCGGCGAACACGCGGGCAGAGGTGCCCTCGGTGGTCACGCCGTTCATGGCCCGCAGGATGGTCTGCACATGCTCGGGTTTGTAACCCAGAGAAATTGGTGGCCCACCAGGCGTGAGCCTGGTGCGCTCGCGCGTCATCGCGCTGCCGGTGGCCAGGGCAAGGTGGGGCGTGTGGCGTGTGCCACCGTTGGCCAGTGTGGCCATGGCCTGTGCCAGTTGCAGCATGGTGAAGCTGTTGTAGCCCTGGCCGATGCCCAGCGAAATGGTCTCACCCGCGTACCAGCGCTGCTGCTCGGGTCGCAGGTAGTTCGCGCGCTTCCAGGCCTGGCTTGGCAACACGCCGCGCACCTCGCCGCGCAGGTCGATGCCGGTAAGTTGGCCAAAGCCCAGCGGGGCCATGAAATCGTGCATCGCGTCCACACCGAGTTCATTGGCCAGCGAGTAGTAATAGACGTTGCTCGACCTGATGATGCTGCGCGCCATGTCAACAGGCCCGAGCGCGCTGCCGTGGCTGCGAAAGGTGTGGCCGCCCAAGGTCCAATTGGCGTTGTCTTGAATGGTGGTGCCAGCACTGCGGGTGCCTGTTTCCAGTGCGGCCAGCGCCATAAACGGCTTGTAGGTGGAGCCAGGCGGGTAGGTGCCGCGCAGGGCGCGGTTGAGCAGCGGTTTGTCCAGCGACTCGTTGAGCAGTTTCCAGTTCTCCACGTCGATGCCTTCAACAAACAGGTTGGGGTCGAAGGTGGGCTTGCTCACGAATGCCAGCACCTCGCCATTGCGCGGGTCGATCGCCACCAGCGCGCCTCGGCGCTCGCCAAACATGTCTTCCACCAGCTTCTGCAGCTGCAGGTCGATCGACAGCACCATGGTGTTGCCCGGCGTGGCTGGCGTGTTGGCCAGCGAGCGCACGGCGCGCCCCCCAGCGGATGTTTCCACCTGCTCGAACCCGGTCACGCCGTGCAGCTCGCGCTCGTAGCGCTGCTCGGCGCCGAGCTTGCCGCTGTGGTCGGTGCCGCGGTAGTTGGCCTGGTCTTCTTCCGGCCATTCTTGGATCGCCTCCTTTTCGCGCTGGTTGATGCGCCCGATGTAGCCGATCACGTGGCTGGCCACCTCGCCATTGGGGTAGTTGCGGATCAGCCGCGCACGCACCTCCACGCCCGGAAAACGGTAGCGCTGCACCGCGAAACGCGCCACCTCTTCGTCGCTCAGGCGGGCGCGGATGGGCAGCGAGTCGAAGCGGCGCGACTCCTCCACCAGCTTGCGAAAACGGCGTTCGTCGCGCGGTTGGATCTCCACCACCTGGCGCAGGGCACCAATGGTCGCGTTCAGGTCTTGCACCTGCGACGGCGTGATCTCCAGCGTGTAGGCTGAAAAATTGGTGGCCAGCACCCGGCCGTTGCGGTCTACGATCTGGCCGCGATTCGGCACCACTGGCAATACCGCCGTGCGGTTGCTCTCGGCCTGCGCCGCCAGGTCCTCGTGGCGCACCACCTGCAAGAACACCATGCGAGCTGCTACCAGGCCAAACGCAAACACCACCAGCAAGCCCGCCACCAGCACGCGGGTGCGAAAGCGCGCCAGATCGGCTTCGACATTGCGGATCTCAATCAAGCGAAGGTCTCCTGCTGTTTGAGTTGCGCGCCTGCGGCGCGCTTCGAGCGGACCGCAGGCCGCTCGCAGCCAGGACGCCGTCGGGCCGGCTTTGCCGGACGACCAGCGTCGCCCCCTTGGGGGGTGACGCGAAGCAGCGCGCGGGGGGTCGTCATATCGGCCGGTTGTCGTCTTGGTTGGGCGCTCGGCGCTGCGGCACCAGCAGCAACACGCTGACCACCGGCCACAGTGCGGCGCCGAGCACCGGCGCCAGCAAGACCGGCCAGCCGGGCCAGGTGCCACCGGCGATCAGGCGCACCAGCAGCTCCAGCAGCTGCGTCGCCATCAGCAGCGGCAGCACCTGCAACGCCTGTGTCGGCACCGCAAACCAGAGCAGGCGCCGCTGCATCGCGAGCGCCAAGAAGCCCAGCACGGTGTAGGCCAGGGCGTGCTGGCCCAGCAGCGCGCCCTGGTGGACATCCATCGCCAGCCCAAAGAAAAACGCCACCCCCACGCCGATGCGCAGCGGCTGGTGCACGCTCCAAAATACCAGCACCACCGCCAGCAGATCGGGCACCCAGGCCGCACGGCCCCACAGGCCCATGTTCATCAGCATGTTGAGCAACAGCGCGCCCACCAGGGTGAACCAGATAAACAGTGGGTTGGCGGGCAGCAGCAGCTGCTGGCCGGGACGCATGATCATGGCGTGCTCCCGGGTCGGTTCACTGGCCCGATGCCCGGCCGCGCGCGCGGGCCCGCCCCGACCATGTGCAGCGGCGAGGCGGGCAGGCTGGCGTCCACGGGTGTCAGCACCATCACATGCAAGGCGCCCGAGACACGCGCCATCGGCTCGCATCCGATGCGGGTAAACAACGACTCTGCGCGGCGCTCTACCTTGCGCACCCGCGCCACCGGTAGCCCCGGCGGGTAGACGCCATCAACGCCGCTGGTGGTCAGCAGATCGCCAATTTCGATGTCGGCGTTCGCCAGCGTGTAGCGCAGCTCCAGGCCGTCGCCACTGGCCGAGGGCAGGCCATAAGCCACGCTGCGCACACCAGTGCGCACATTGAGCACGGGAATCGCCTGGTTGCGGTCGACCAGCAGCGTCACCTCGGACACCAGCGGGTAGACCCGTGTTACCTGACCCAGCACGC
>Ga0105053_10000327_pt1 | contig 70639 bp, 57 predicted proteins | sample BON01_FD_78093 | JGI IMG/M metagenome (GOLD analysis project Ga0105053, IMG submission 78093) | Freshwater microbial communities from Lake Bonney liftoff mats and glacier meltwater in Antarctica - BON-01 | ecosystem: Environmental > Aquatic > Freshwater > Ice > Glacier meltwater | place: Lake...
GTCTTTTAACTCCAAAATAAAGCTCTTTAGGGCTAACCTTAGAGGCGTATCTGATACTGACTTTTTCCTCTTTAGACTAAGTAAGCTTTTTGCCTAGCTCCCCATAAAATACAGCTGACCCACTATCTGTCTAAGGCTGTAGTGTAGTTGCGGGAACAGGACTCGAACCTGTGTCCGTCAGCCGACGGATATGAGCCCTTACCAGCTATAGTGATTCTTAATATAATCCCTTAAATATGCTCTTCCTCTGGAGGATTTTAACTCCTTCTCTCGCTTCATTGCCAAACTCTTTGATTCTAATTCTTCGGTATAGGCCACTACCCAAGGTCTATATCTTAACGTATATCCCTTTGTTGCCAAGCTATTGTGAGAGTGAAACCTTGATATTAAGTCTGAGGTGTAGCCCACATAAATCTTATCGTACTTTGTAGAATAAAGACAGTATACCGTGTAGTTCATTTTCATATAACAAAAAAAACAGCCTTAGACTATCTGTCCAAGGCTGTAATCTAGTTGCGGGAATAGGACTCGAACCTATGACCTTCGGGTTATGAGCCCGACGAGCTACCACTGCTCCATCCCGCGATAATTGACTGCAAAGATAAGTCTATTATTTATCCCCACCAAGCATTACTCCAAGTATTCCAAATAAGTTGTGAAATCTCCTTTTATAAAACAAAAAGGGCGTCCTCAAATGAGGAAGCCCTTTAATATTATAAAGTTGTTTGGTCTATTTATTAACTACAAACCTAGATACACCAGTGTTTTCACCTGCATATAGTTTTACTATGTATGTTCCGTTGTTAAGGTTAGCAACAGATAGATTGTTATTAGTAAGAGTACCCTCAGACACTTTACCTCCCAGTATGTTGTATACAACGTACGTATTCCATTTTTGAGCACCTATTACTGTAAGGTTCTTGCTCGCTGGGTTAGGATATACTCTAGCATCTACAGTTACTTCTTTAACGCTTGATAAGTCTTTCCACTTTGTAATATCACTTGAATCACGTGGGAATAGTTGATACCCACCTTCGTAAGGAGCGTCAAATTTGAATTGTCCACCAAGACCTACTATATTCATAGTGTCATTCTCAATAGTCTTTCCTGCTATACCTTTAGTATCGCTATCTATTCTTAAAGTCATCGTATCTACACCATTAGTAACATCAATATTGCCGTTACTTGGCCAAACTGTCTCAGTATCGTCAGCCAACCAAACTTTAGTTAACATAACAAGATCCGACTCAGTTTCTTCAGATAAAGAAGTAACATCTGTTGGATCTTTGATTGCGTTTCCAGTACTAACTACAGTTATAGAATCTGCAATAATTTGTGTGAGACCACGGAAGAAACCTAAAGGACCTTTTACCGTAACCTCGTCTCCTTCTTTAACTACATAATCTAAAGCAGTCTCTGTGAATACGCCAACTCCGTCAGTAGCATCTATTATTGTAAATTGAGTTCTTGTTGCTCCACCCTGATAATCTATACCATAAACAATACCCGTTACTTCGTAAAGCGTATCTAAGTTTACTGGTGAGAAGTCTGCATCTAAGCCTACAATGTCAGCAATGTCTGCCACATTATAAACTAAAGTAGGCTCTTTCCATAGGTACATGTTATCTATAAAGATAGTTCCTGTGCCTCTGCTAGCTCCTAAATTGTCAAATTTGAATTGGAATATATCAGACATTGAAAGACCTTGAGAAGTATATTCAGATAAAGATATGTCAATAGAATTCCACTGTCCAGCTGTTAATGTTTTCTTAACTGAACTTTCTCCACTTCTGCTTATTGGGAAAATATCTATATCATCTACATCGGCGGTCCAAATATCAATGTGTAGCATCTCCATTGAAGATGCATCTATCTGGCTTGCATCAAAATCAACACCTTGGTAATTTAATGCAGCGTATTTAATCATACTGTCTGTTCCTATTTCAAAAACACTATACTGGGTACTTTGTCCCCAGTTTGGGTAGTAGTTTATTGCTGCCGGATCAGTATATGATTGACTATATATAGAAATTACATCTTTGGCGTCAGCTGTTGGGTTAGTAGCAGCTGTAGCTGGTTCAGTTAATGGACTACAAATTGAATTGTGAGAACCTATATAGCTCCAAGTATTCGAAGCATATACGTCCCAACCCATAACTGCTGTAGATGACCAAGCAGTATCAGGTCCCTCAACACTCGTTTTTCTAACTAGTGTGTGGTTTTGAGCTGTGCCAGTCCCAACAACCCAATTTTCTCTTACACGTCTTTTTCCTAATTGGTCAATAGTATCGGTTCCTTTCAAAAGCATTACACAATCATCTCCCGTAAAGTGAGCAACGCTTGGATAACCAAGTGCTGTATCGGCAAGAGCTAATATAGCGCCGTCTGCTTGATCTGCGCAAAACACAAAAACTTCATTTGAACCTAATGTACCATATAAGTCAAACGAGTTTGTTGCCGTTCCGCCATTTACAATTACAAAAATACTGTAAGCAGACAAGTCTAATGATGCGTTTGAAGGGTTGTATATTTCCATATACTTATTAATACTAGATCCCTCGCCGTATTCGCTAAAAAACGGTTCTGTGCATTGAGCTGAAACGGACAAACTGAATGCCAGCCCAGCCAATAAGATGTAAATTTTTTTCATTTGATATTTGTTTGATTATTTATTAAACTTCTACGAAAATAATGATATAGTGTCATCTAAAGCTTGTCTAAGTATAAAGAGTGAAATAAAAAGTTAAAATTTGCATCATAAATGAAGGGTTTTCAAAAGCATTTCTTAATTACTCTTGGGGCTATCCTTCTGGTTGGCATCTGTTATTTTTTTACAGATAAGCCTGTAATAAATGACGGTGAGGAATACTATGCTGCTGCCAATAATCTATTAGAACACAGCACGTTATACGCTGGTGAGTTGGACCGGACAATAGACTATCGGCTATACAGTAAGCGCACTTTAGGATACCCATTGTACCTTGTATTTCAAAATGTAAGCACTACCATAGCTCTGCTTTCTAGTATGGGCCTAGTATTGTTAAACTTTTTTTTGGGAATTCAACTATTATCGTCTTTTGGGACTAAAAAAAGAGGATATGCTTTATTTACGCTATTGTTTGTTCTTCACCTTCCACTTTTACTACATGCTACATTTCCTCTTTCAGATCTGCTGCTTTGTACCGTAATTAGCGCTTCGGCAATGGTGTTTTACGATTCTAAAAATACGCTACATTCAAAGCTTATTTCCTTTGGTCTTTTGTGGGCATTAGGTTTGCTACTTAAACCCGTTCTTCTGCCCACGATTCTATTCTCGCCATTGGTATACCTTTACTTTAGGTTTAACAAGGGCAAGAGCTCCATCGCTCTTTTGTTTCCGCTGATTGTGTTTCTAGTGGGTTCGGGTATTAATTATGTGAACTCCGGCCAGTATGAGTACAGCTCTATTTCCACCATAAACTTAGGACAGTACAATGCTAAACTGACTATTGCTAAAGGGTATGGGTATGATTCTGCTCAGGCATATGTCTCCCGTCCAGATTTTTCCATACCACAAACCGCTACAGAATACGCTAACTACAAATCAGGAGTAAACACTTTAGCTGCCAGCACTATATTCGAAAACATAGCCTCTTATATAACTGTGCACATAGCAGGTAGTCTTAAAATGCTGGTAGACCCTGGAAGGTTTGAACTTTACACTTATTTCGATGAACCCACTTCAGAAGGAAGCCTTACAGAGCTTATTTATGCTCAAAAATGGGGAAAAGTTAAGGCAAGCTTAGCCACAAGACCCGTCCTATTTGTGCTCTTTACTTTTTTGTTTATACTGGCTATTGTTAAGTTATTTTTAGCCGCTTTTTCTATTATAAAACTGAAGCAACTCAGTTTTGCGCTAATTGTCACCGCCTACTTTGTAGCGATAGCTGGACCAGTAGGTGCTGCACGCTTTATGCTGCCGGTATCTGTTATTTACCTGGTTTTGATATGCCAGGGTATGGAGACTCTACTACATTTTTTCCAAAAAAGTACGAAAGGCTAATATATTTTCACCGTACTTTTCTGTTGTCTTCTGTCTTAATGTGTCTGCATGCTTTTCTGTGTACAAGTCAAAATCGGCCCAAGAAGAAAATGTATACTGAATAGCGTACGAATTATGTAGACGGTCTACGTGACTTTCCACTACTTTAAACATAGCGTAAGACACAAACAGACCGGTGTTCATGACCTCCGGAATGTGCTCGTCTTTGAGCCAAGCTAATATCTCATTTTCAAGCTCTGGGTTAATGCTTACTGTGACGTTATATATTATCATTTCGTTTTTATGATCTAGGGTGATATTGTTCTATTACAGATCTCAAATATGCCTTATCCATATGCGTATAAATCTCTGTCGTGGTAATGCTCTCATGGCCAAGCATCTGCTGCACTGCACGTAAATCCGCTCCGGCCTCTATAAGCACCGTGGCGAAGCTATGTCTGAGAGTGTGGGGACTTATGCTCTTTTCTATTCCCGCTTTAGCGGCCAGTAATTTCACTAAGGTGAAAATTGATACTCTACTGAGAAAACTCCCCCTTTGATTAAGTATCAGCACATTTTTACTCCTCTCGTTTTGTACTTCGTCACGATAATACGTTAAGTAGTATTTCACTTGCCGTATGGTTTTACCCCCTATAGGAACGAGTCTCTCTTTGCCTCCTTTTCCCGTAACTTTTATGAAACCTTCGTCTAAATACAAATTACTGATATTAAGAGTAACCAGTTCTGAAACGCGAAGTCCGCTTCCGTATAAAAGCATAATTACCGTTTTATCTCTCTCTCCCGCCACTTTAGAGAAGTCTATCTGCTCCATCATAGCCGTGACTTCTTCGTGAGAAAGCACTTCTGGAAGTGTTTTGGGAAGCTTAGGTGTTTTAATATTTTGAAGTGGGTTATTAGAGACTATTTCGTGAATAACAAGGTGCTTGTAAAACGTTTTTAGTCCTGAGATAACTCTGGCCATAGATCTGGGGTTTAATCCCAACTCTATCACATAGGATAAGAACGAAGTCACTTCCTCTGACTTTACCGTAGACAACAAGCTCCCTTCTAAAAAAGAGTGGAGTTTATAAATATCCGCTTCGTACGCTTTTATGGTGTTTGTGCTCAGTGACCTGTCTAGCATCAGCGAAGTGGTGAAGCCATCAATAAGCCTTAAATTTTCAGCGCTTATTTTTTTAGTTTCACTTCTTTGCACTGAATTACCTGCTTATTGTCTCCGTCATTATAATTAACAACAAATACTAGGCTAGCCTTTTCTCTATTTACATAATTAGGTATGATGATTTCCCACCCTTTCTTTAATCCTTTTCCTCTAACCGCATCTCCGCTTGCTGAGTTAAATAGTGGCGTACCGTTGTACGGTGTGTATGCTTTTCTTAATATGTGCTCGTGAATATATCCTTCGTCTGTACCTGAGAGGGTTTTTTGAGGATGGGGAATTTCGTTTTCCAATAAAAAGATAGAAACAAATGGAGTAGCCTCAGCATCAGCAGTGAACTCAAAAACACCGAATACATCTAAAGTAGAGTCATTCACCTCTTCTTGCGTAATGTCTAAATTTACAATCGCACGACCCCCTTCAAACTTGTTCGCAAGACTCTGCCACTGAAGATACCCTATATTAATAGGCTCTCCTTCAGATTTTGGTGTTCTGTTCACTCCTCCTCCTGGTAATATATTGCTGAATTTGAAAATATTAGTCCCGATCAGCTGAGCTACTTCTGTTCTAAGATCTTGAGCTGCATCGTCTACGGGATCCGTAAGTGATCTAGGCTCCGTAGGGTATATGCCTACCACAACGACTACACTATCTTTGTCATTGCTCTTTATAGCAAATGCTGCTTCTGCTGCATTTGGACATGCTACACACCTCACACCTGTAAGGTCTTCTATAAGTATCCCTCGCTTATCCGCTTCCGGAATACTATCTTCTTCTAATGTGTACGTAGAATCAATAAGCACTTTAAGAGGTGCACTAAAATCTATAGGTGGTAGAGACTCTTTGCACGCCTGTACGCTCAGGATTACTATTAATGCTAAACCCAACTTTTTCATTTTCTTCTATTATTTTGTAGTTCGTAAATATACCCCTAAATTCTTTAGCTCCTTTACGGTAAGCTCTCTATGCATTCCCATCGGTATTCCTTTTTTATCAAAGGTATGAAACATTACTCTATCTAACTTGATTATAGGGCTGCCTATTGCATCAAACATTCTTCTTATAACTCTATTCTTGCCGCTATGTATTTCTATCCCATACCTAAAAAACTCGTCCTCTCTTAATTCTACGATTTTATCAAACTTACTTGCACCGTCTTCTAACTCTACTCCGGTAACCATCTGGTCTAGTTCTTGCTGTGTAAGTTGCTTTTCCACTTTGGCTTTATATACCTTTTTTACCTTTTTGGTAGGATGAAGCAGCTTTTGTGTGAGTTCCCCGTCATTAGTAAGTAAAATTATACCTGTGGTGTTTCTGTCTAATCTACCCACTGGATATAGGTGCTGAAGATTAGGAGGAAGTAGGTCTGTGATAGCTCTTCTTCCCTTCTCGTCACTATTTGTACATATCACGTTTCTAGGCTTGTTCACTAGTACATATTTCTTCTCCTCCGCTGATATTAACTTACTGTCTACCAATATTTTATCTGTAGACTTTACCTTGACGCCCAGCTCTTTAACTAGCTTACCGTTTACAGTTACTCGACCCTCTGCTATGATAATGTCTGCTCCGCGTCTACTGCTGATTCCGGCATTCGCTATATACTTATTTAACCTTAGTTCTACCTCAGGAAGATTATTTTCTTCTTCACTTTCTTTATTATACTCTTTCATAGATGAGCTATTATCGTAATTTTTGCACAAAAATACCGTTATACAAGATAAACCGAGCCCATTTGAGATATATTTTAATCCTATTCCTATTTACAACGATGACTGGTCGAGCAATAAACGCACCTCCGATAGTACTTCGAGCTTGCTTGAATTACGATACAGACATAGTCACTCTCTCATGGAAACAGTCCTCAGACCTATGCGGTTCATTCACCCAATACACTATTTATGGCAGTGAAGACAATGGCCCATTCCTAAAAATAGAAGACATTCCAAACATTACTATCAATCAATACCCACACCAATTAGTAACTGCAAATACGATTTGGAGATATTACATTACTGTCCTTCACCTTTGTGACGGTGCCGATAGCGCTACTTCTAACACCGTGTTACTTGACAACACATACCCCATAACCATAGAATTAGACTCCCTTAGCTACGACTTAAACACGCAAGATATAATAGCCGGCTGGACTCCAAACCCATCGCCTGATAATAAAGGATACGAAATATACGAATACAATAACATAAGTCAAAGTGCAGACTCTATAGGAACTACCATTGGGTACGCCGTCAATATCACGAACCTAAGAACAGGTAATTTCCCGGTTGTTCTATCCTCATACGACAGCTGCAACCTTACCTCTGAGTTTTCCACGGCACACCAAGCTGTAAAATTGAACGGCCTCTTAGACACTTGTGACCGCTCAATATCCCTTAATTGGGACAAATACAAAGGCTGGGACGCAATAGACAGTCAAACACTACACGTATCTATTAATGGGGGGACATTTATCCGTGATACCACATTGTCAGGTTATCACAATTCGTTCGTTTACAGAAAGATACGCTTGGGGGATACATTAATATTTTACCTCAGAACTCACAAGCAAGGAAGTTCTTTCACCTCTTCGTCATCTAAACTTATTTTTAACACAAGGAAACTAATAACACCCGATCACCTTTACCTTAGCTGGGTGACTGTCAACGACAATACCCCTCTGAAAAGCACAGTTTCTTTGTCATGGAATTCGTCTGGTTTACAGGATATTGTAGCGTTTAGCGTGCAACGGAAATTGGGTGCTAATTTATATGCCCCTATCCGATCTGTTAACTCTGCTACAAATCAAACAGACTACACTATAAACGACCTCAACACCAACGCAGACTTAAATATTTACACCTACCAAACACTAGCAATTAACAAGTGTTACGATACTGTGCTGATTTCCAACGAGTCCTCCAATATTTTACTCAAAATTGTGCCCTCACAGGGCCACAATGCTTACGTTGGATGGGAAAGTGGCGTTTCTAATTACGAGGTTCAATTCTCTCCTGACCGTTCCACGTGGAACACTCAGTACTCGAATACGAGTCCCATTTTATTGGAACAGACCGATTCCGTTGGTTGCTACAGGGTTACTGCCACAGAAAACCTAAACTTCCTTGGATACTCATCCCTATCAATATCCAACATAAAATGCAGGTACGACTCACTAAAATTCTACATCACCACCGCTATAGTCCCAGGGGGACAAAACAATAAATTTGTTATCACAGGCCAAGGCATAGATTATCAAAGGTCCGCGTATTCTATATACAATAGGTGGGGTCAACTTATACACAACTCAAATATAACAAATCCTTGGTTTGCATTATACCAAGGCTCACCCGTGCCAACTGGAACCTACTTGTATATAGCTCACATGTATGGCGTCTTAGGGGAATACCAAAAAGAATCAGGAACAATCAATGTCATTCGCTAATATCACCATAGAAAACCCATACCACGAAATAGAAGTGTTGCTGGATCTAAAATCTCTTGATAGTTGCCACAAACACCTAAGCCTGTCTAAACACGTGATATACTACTTTATGTCTGACGATGATCTACTAGAGGTTAATAAGTCATCCTTAGGTCACGACTATTACACAGACATAATTACCTTTGACTATTCCGATGACCACGATATAGAATCTAACGAAATACTAATAAGCTGGGACCGCATCAAAGAAAATGCTACAATACACAGACAGCCTTTGAAAACTGAACTCCATCGCGTTTGTTTTCATGGACTACTACACCTACACGGAATTAACGATAAGACTGTCGATGAACAAAGAAATATGACAACGAACGAAAACGAGCTTTTAGCTTTGTACTGTTCCACGTGAAACAATGAATATAAAATATGACGTAATCGTAGTAGGAGCCGGACACGCCGGCTGTGAAGCAGCAAACATATCCGCTAAATTAGGATCAAAAGTTCTTTTAGTCACTATGAATATGGAAACAATAGCCAAAATGTCCTGTAATCCGGCAATGGGCGGGGTAGCAAAAGGACAAATAGTAAGAGAAATTGACGCTCTCGGTGGTCTGTCCGGTATAGTTAGTGACTACAGCATGATGCAATACAGAATGCTAAATACCTCAAAAGGTCCTGCAATGTGGAGTCCTAGATCCCAAAACGATAGAAGTATGTTTTCGCTGAAATGGAGAGAGCTTCTAGAGAACAACAGAAACATTGACTTTGTACAAGACTCTGTAAATCAAATGGTTATAGAAAATAATTCCATAACCGGCGTCAAAACTACAGCGGGTAACACCTATCACGCTAAATCCGTAGTTTTAACAAGTGGCACCTTTATGAATGGTGTTATACATATAGGTAGGTCTCAAATGACAGGAGGAAGAATGGGAGATAAAGCTTCCTATGGAATAACTGAACAGCTCGTGTCTCTAGGTTTTGAAGCCGGTCGTATGAAAACAGGTACTCCTCCCAGAGTAGACGGACGAACAATTAACTATTCCATATTAGAAGAACAAAAAGGCGATGTAGACCCAAAGTGCTTTTCATTCAGACAGCCCACTACCATTCAAAAACAACACAGCTGTCACATAACATATACTAATGAACAAGTCCATGATACACTACGGTCTGCATTTGCTGACAGTCCTCTATTCAATGGTACCATACAATCCTTAGGCCCAAGGTACTGTCCCTCGGTTGAAGATAAAGTAAACCGATTTGCAGAACGTACAAGACACCAAATTTTTGTAGAACCAGAAGGTTGGAACACCTATGAAACATACATTAATGGATTCAGCACATCGTTACCTCAAGAAATTCAATACAAAGCCCTACGACAGATAAAGGGCTTTGAAGACGCTAAAATATTTCGACCTGGATACGCCATAGAATACGACTTTTTCTATCCTACACAGTTAAATCTAAACTTAGAAACCAAAGCAATTAAAAATTTATTTTTTGCAGGCCAAATAAACGGAACCACAGGTTACGAGGAGGCTGGCTGTCAAGGACTAATGGCTGGTATAAACGCCCATAACGCTATCAATGATAAAGAGGCGTTCGTACTTAACAGAAGCGAAGCTTATATAGGTGTATTAATAGATGACTTAGTAAATAAAGGTACTGATGAGCCCTACCGTATGTTTACCAGTAGGGCAGAATACCGAATACTACTTAGGCAAGACAATGCTGACCTTAGGCTTATGCCCAAAGCATTTGAACAAGGCACTATATCAAAGGAAGAGTACGATATCCTCCAAAACAAAAGAGACAATATCCAGTCTGTAAACAATATTATCGGCAAAAAAACAGTTACTCCGTCTGATGCTAATCCAATATTAGAAAAATACAACACTGCTCCAATACCTCAAAACTATCTAATAAGTAAAGTACTCTCTCGTCCACAGATAAGCTACAAACAGTTACTCGAAATAGAGTCTATTTCAGAACTGCTATCTCAATATAATGCTGACGAAATAGAACAATCAGAGATACAACTAAAATACAAAACATACATAGAAAACGAACAAACTAATGTAGACAAACTGCTGAGACTCGAGCATATAAAACTCAGTTCAACTTTTGATTATTCCAAAGTAAAGTCTCTATCACTTGAGGCTATTGACAAGCTTTCTAAAATAAGACCCTTAAGTATTGGTCAAGCATCAAGAATAAGTGGAGTAAGTCCTGCCGATATATCTGTATTATTAGTGCATTTCGGCAGATAATGAACAATATCATATTATTGACCGCTCTGTTTCTGGTGGGATGCGCCTCAATACAGTCACTAGACGGGGGGGATAAAGATACCGTACCGCCAGTCGTCCTAAAAGTTTCACCAGACAGTGCTTCAATTAACTCCACATTATCTACCATCACATTCACGTTTGATGAATATATAAAAACCACTAAAGTCTCTGATCTAATGCTAATATCCCCTAGCCAGAAGATAGCACCTACAATTATCGTCAAAGGTAAGAAACTTACCATAATTATTAATGATACACTACTCCATAACACCACTTACACTATACAATTTAATGGATCAGTACTCGATAATAATGAGGGTAATCCTTTACTAAACTACAACTATATTTTCTCTACTGGTTCCTATATAGACTCGTTAGTCTATAAAGGTCATATACGAGATCTACTCACTAACAAGCCTGTAGAAAATTGTAATATACAACTATACACAACCATTAACGATAGTAATATACTTAACACTAAACCTGACTATATAACAAGTACAGATGACAAAGGAAACTATAATCTAACAAACCTTCCAAATGACTCATTCTTAGCTATAGCTATATTAGATATTAATAACAATCTTTTACTTGATGAAGAAGATCAGGTTTCTATAAACAGAGTCATATTTCCCACACAATTAGAGGATACTCTTTATCTATTTAAAAACGAGAGCTCATTAAAAAATAAGCCACAAATACAAAAATCATCACCTGGGATCTACATTCTTAAAAATAATAAAAAACTAACAAGTTCATCAATCTATTTACATATTAATAAAACTCCTGTCAACTTTAATTTGTCACAAAGTAAAGATAGTATAATCGCATATTATACTCCATCAACAGACACTTCACACATACAAGTAATCATAGACCAAGACACCTCTGAAATTATCAAAATAACTAAACTGTCAGACTTAGATTACAGTCCCACACTTAATATTTATAATGCCGGATTAAGTACTAATTTAAAAATACAAACTCCTATATCTTTTATAGATACTAATAAAATTATTCTATTAAAAGACTCAATAAGTATACCCTTTTATATACTTCAAACATCTCCAGTAACGCTTACACTTAAAACATCTAATTATCCATCAAAATTAATAATAAATCAAGGAGCTATTACTGATGTATTTAATAAATATAATAAGAGCGACACTTTTAATATTAAAACTATAGTAGATATTAAAAGTAACTTTAGACTCCACGTTAATACCATACGTTCTAATGATCTTATAATACAACTAATGAAAGGTACGACGCTTATAGAACAACACTTAATAAATCAAACCAAAGTGTTTGATTTTAAAAATTTACCTGCGGCTAAATATAGAGTCTTAATAATTACAGATTCTAATAGTAATACTATCTGGGACACTGGTAATACACTTATTTCTAAATCCCCAGAAATAATCCAATTTTCTAAAGAATTTGAGTTAAGAGAAAATTGGGATAAAGAACTGATAATCAACGTAAAATGAGGTTATACACAAGGTTAACAACATGGTATGTTATTAGACGCTCATAACCTCATTTATGCCTTTCATTTATATTTTATCAACTATCATCAATATTTAACCACTGAAAATGGGTATAAATATACCTTCATATACACAATTACCTTATTAACAAATCTATGTTAACCTAGCAATCCACAATTACACCTAATAATGTTAAGTCGTTGATTATTAAAACAATAAAATACTTTTAATGTTAAAAAAATGTTACTAACCATTCTACAAAATAAACTTACCACCGAATTCACACACTATTAGTTATATACTACTATTCTATATAAAATCATTTTAAAAAATAATAAAAAAGTGGATAGTGATTGAGTATGCTCGAGATTTAAACAGAATGATTTTCTTTGTACCACAGTAATGAAGGAAAGAATAGACCAACTGATAAAAGAGTCACAAAATGTGATTATCACATCAAAGGAACAATTAGATTCTTTTAAACTAAAATTTTTAGTTAAAAAGGGACTGGTTAACCAATTGGTTCAAGAATTTAAAAACTTACCCGGCGAAGAAAAAAAGAAATGGGGTCCAGAGTTAAATACAGTTAAAAGTAAAATAGAGGATATTTTTAATAAGGCTTCGACGTTATTATCAGGTTCCGTTTTAAACAAAGAAGAAGTAGAAGGATTACCTGATTATTTTACTGATTTAGGTTCACGTCATCCAATTAGCAGTGTAGTAGAAGAAATGACGGAAATTTTTAGCCGACTCGGTTTTTCAGTTTCAACCGGACCGGAAATAGAAGACGATTGGCATAATTTTTCTGCTTTAAATTTTGCTGATAACCATCCGGCACGAGATATGCAGGATACATTTTTTGTTGACAAGGATATAGCACTACGCACACATACTTCATCTGTACAGGTAAGACTTATGCAAGAGGGTAATTTACCTATAAGAAGTATAATGCCTGGTAGAGTTTATAGAAATGAGGATATTTCAGCTCGTTCTAACTGTTTTTTTCACCAGGTTGAGGGATTATATATAGATAAAGGAGTTTCGTTCTCAGATCTAAAGCAAACGCTATATAATTTTGTACAAGAATTTTTTGGTGCAAATACTAAAGTGAGATTTAGGGCGTCATATTTTCCATTTACAGAGCCTAGTGCAGAAATGGATATATATTTAGGAATAAATACAGAATCTGACGCAAGATTAACAAAAGGTACTGGTTGGCTAGAAATATTAGGATGTGGAATGGTAGATCCAAATGTGCTTAAAAACTGTAATATTAATTCAGAAGAATATTCAGGTTTTGCTTTTGGTTTAGGAGTTGATAGAATTGCTATGCTCAAATATGGAGTAAAGGATCTGCGTACATTTTTTAATAGTGACAAAAGATTTTTAGATCAGTTTATAAATCTTTAATTTTTTATTGGGTTAAGTAATACTTGTGTTATTGAATCGATTATTTCTTGATCGCGTTGTATCATTATATTTATCTTTTTGTCCTCTTCTTCTTCCATCTTGGTGTCGTTAAAAGGGAAAAATTCTGTTTTTTCTTCTGTGGTTCCACAGGAGGCTATTATTAGTAAAAAAAATAAAATGGATGTAATATTACTTTTCATTATGTTCAGGATTATACAAAAAGGCTACTCATATGAGTAGCCTTTTTGTATATTTTGTGTTTTACTAATATATATTAGTGAGAAACAGCTTCTTCAGTAGCTTCTTCTACAGATTCAGTAGCTTCTTCTACAGCTTCTTCAGTAGACTCAACAGCTTCTTCTACTTCTTCAGTAGCTTCTTCAAGTAAAGCTTCAGCTTCTGCATTTTCAACAGATTCTTCAGCACCTTCTTTAGTTTCAGCTGCATTATTACAAGCAACAAATCCTAGAGAAACAATAGCGAATAGAGCAATAATTTTTTTCATGATAGGCGTATTTTTTTAATTGTTAAATATTTAAATATAGTACGAATATATATTAATTTAATATATATATATATATTCCTCATTTTTTTCTAAAGTAAATTCGGACAGGTATTCCACTAAAATTATAGTGACTTCTAAGTTTGTTTTCAAGAAAACGCTTATAACTATCTCCTATATATTGAGGTAAATTACAAAAGAAAGCAAAGCTAGGACACTGCGTAGGGAGTTGAGTGACATATTTAATTTTTATGTATTTTCCTTTCAATGATGGAGGTGCTTGACGTTCTATAATTGGTAAGAAAAACTCATTGAGTTTACTAGTTGTTATCCTTGTTTTCATGGCAGCATGTACTTCCATTAGCTTATCCAATGCTTTTAGAACTCTTTGCTTAGTTAGAGCGGATACAAAGAGTATAGGCACATCTGTAAACGGAGCTATTTTTTCTCTAACTAAAGCCTCGTATTCTCTTGTAGTATGCGTGTCCTTTTCTATGAGATCCCACTTATTTATTATAATAACAATACCCTTTCCATTTTTTTGAGCAAGACTGAATAAATTCATGTCTTGGGCCTCAATACCTCTAGTTGCATCTACGACTAGTGCCACTACGTCTACATTTTCTATTGCCCGTATGCTTCTCATTACAGAGTAAAACTCTATATCTTCGCTTACCTTGCTTTTTTTACGGACACCCGCAGTATCTACGAGGTATAAATCGTTATTAAAAGCCTTGTATCTTACGAAAAGAGTGTCACGGGTCGTACCGGGAATATCTGTTACTATATTGCGTTCTTCTCCGAGCAGTGTATTACAAAAAGTAGACTTTCCTGCATTAGGTCTTCCTACAAAGGCTATCTTTGGTATATCGTCATCTAATTCTAAATCGCCCTCAGGTAATAAAGGAACTAAATCATCGAGTAATTCACCAGTACCACTGCCAGAAAGAGAAGATACCGGATAAATCATATCTACGCCCATGCTGTAGTACGAGTTAGACATAAACATACGCTCATCATTATCCGCCTTATTAGCCACAAGTAGGTATGGTTTTTTACTCTTTCTTACTATTTTAAAGAAGGCTATATCCAAGTCATTTGGGTCTAACACGGCATCAACCATAAATAGAAGTACATCCGCTTCTGCTATAGCTAGTTCTACTTGCTCACGTATATGAGTTTCGAAAATATCATTGCTGTTTGTTACGTAACCTCCAGTATCTATTACCGTAAACTCTGTACCTATCCAGTCGCTTTTACCATAATGTCTGTCTCGAGTTACCCCACTGACGTTGTCCACTATGGCTTTTCGCTCGCCTATTAACCTATTAAAAAGTGTTGATTTTCCAACGTTGGGTCTTCCAACTATCGCTACTATTCCTGCCATGTTCTAATGTTTTATAATTGCTATGTTTCTGCTATCCGCAGCCTTTATTGTAATTATTGGATAATTTTGAGCAAATGCTTAAAATATTTTACTGTTTTACAATGTCGCAAATGTACGGCAATTATTACTTTTTAAGGTAACCAAAGCGTTGGAGCTGCTGCTCGTCAGATCTCCAGTCCTTTTTCACTTTAACAGTAAGAGACAGGAAAACTTTTTTATCTATAAATTTTTCTATTCTTTCACGGGAGGCGATGCCTAGTTTTTTGATAGCAGACCCACTTCGGCCGAGTAGAATACCTTTCTGTGAATCTCGTTCTACGTTTATGGTAGCATAAATTTCGTCTAGTTTTTCCTTTTCGTTATATTCAGTAACCACAACCTCTACGCTATAAGGTATTTCTTTTTTAAATTGAGTAAGTATTTGTTCACGTACCATCTCACCTACTAGAAACCTTACATTCTCATCACTGATACTGTCTGTATCATAAAACGCTGGATGTTCAGGAGAGAGTTCTACTAATGTTTTGATAATACCGTCTATATTAAATATTTCCTTAGCACTGGCTGCATATACGTGCTCAGTACCTAAGTACTCTTTTACTTTGGTTATATCTGCTTGCAGCTGTTCTTGGTCAGTGACTAGATCTGCTTTATTCATTACTGCCACTATAGGACATTTTACTTGATTTTTGTATGCTTCGAAGGTTTCTACTTTAGGGTACTGACCGTCCAGCATAAGCAGCAGAATATCTACATCCTCTAGAGATTCGCGTACTGCACCCATCATGGCATCTTGCAGCATATAGGCCGAGTCGTCCATCACACCAGGTGTATCACTAAATATAAGTTGATATCCTTTTTCATTGAGTATTCCCTTTATGCGGTGACGTGTAGTCTGAGCTTTAGGATTGGTAATCACTAGATCTTCACCGAGAGCTGCATTTAGAAAAGTAGATTTTCCTGCATTGGGTAGGCCGAGTATCGTTATGAATGCTGTTTTGAACATTGGACTGCAAAGGTAGGCCAAAGGATATTATTCTTTTTGTTTACAGATTTGGAATCAATAGCCCTTCTTTTTGAGCCGACAGTTTAAAACTCTGGAGAATTGACGGAGGGGTAGAGGTGCACAAGGTGATGGTGGAGTAGGTTTGTCTGTCAGAATTTAGTGTTAACCAAAACAAAATGTTCTAGTAGTGCAACATAAATACAATATATATGGTCTTTTCTTTAAGAAATGAAATTTGGAAGAGCAGGGTGTGTATTGTTGTTAGTGTTGAGTATACTCTTCGCAAACTCACAAGATGAAAAGTCAAGCGTTGATTTTACTATTACCCGTTCAATAGGATGCACCCCTCTTATTACAAATTTCATTGATAACACGCCTTTAGCAACTAGTTGGCTTTGGAACTTTGGAAACGGGAATAGCAGTATTCTACAAAACCCGTCAGCCACATTTTTTGCCGGGGAATACGTTGTTTCCCTTACCGCTTGGAATGGAGCAGGTGAGCAACTTGGTAATCGTCAAAAAGCGATAGAAGCTTTTGAATTACCCAATGTTGAGATAGCCATGGCAGAGGAGCATGCTTGTAATTATAATACCATAGCTTTTGGATTAAAAACAAACAGTCATACTATTACTAAGTACAATTGGAATTTTGGTTCAGGTGATTTTAGTACCAGTCCTAACCCTACTCGGACATTCTCTTCAGGGTCTAAACATAGTATAAAAATAAAAGTCAAAGATGTAAACGGTTGCGAGTATTCTGCCAGTTTAGACAAGACGATAAGCAACAAAGACGCCAAACCACTGATAGGTGTTCGCAAAGAAATAATAACGTGTAGTGTGCCTATTAAGCTTAGCTTAAATGAAATATCCAACCATAGGTTTGATTCTCTTCTTTGGAATTTTGGCGATGGACAAACAAGTAAAAACAAACAAACGAGTAACGTATACAGCGACTACGGTAAATATTGGATAACACTGAAAGCTATAAATAAGTATGGTTGTGTAGTATCTGATGACGCACTTATAGAAATAAAAAATACATCAGCATATACCCCGAGTATAGATCAAGAGATACTTTGTAATCCTGGCACTGTAAACGGCTTTATGCCTAACCCTCCGGGTGTTTTCACCTATGCATTGTGGGATTTTGGAGACTATACAGACTACGTGTTAGGCAATAGTGTATCTCATAACTATAAGGATACAGGGACATTCTTAGTCAGAATAATACATTGGGTAGGGGCTTGCAAATCAGAGAAACATATAAAAGTAAGGGTACTGAACGAAGAAGAGCCAAAGGATATAACTGCCGGGATAGAACAAGAAACCCATTGCAAAAGCATAGAACTTACACTACATGATTATAATTATAAAGAAAAAAATCACTGGTCTATAGGTTCTACTTCTATACCGTCTAAGGATACCGCTCAAACTGTTTTGGTATATAATGGCTCTTCAGTGTGCTTTAATACCACATACGGCGAGAATGACGTGTGTCAAGCAAAATGGTGTTTTGATGTGACCGATGACAGAATGGTGTTTTCGCCCTATACTGCCTGTGTAGGAACAGTGTGTGAATCTCTGGTATATGAACTAAACGCAAACCAAGAAAACGGAAAAACGTGTCAAGTAAAGTGGTTTGTAGACGACTCCCTTGTTTCTCAAAACTATAACTACAGCGTAGTTTTTAGTAAAAGAAAAAAATATACGATTCGTTTTGAATCAGTGGACAGTGCTGGGTGTGTATTTATTAAAACTCTTAATATTAGTATTCCCTCTATCCCTAAGCCCTTTGATATTGTTAGCGATGTATACTATAAAGAGTGTCCTCCTGCAGTGTGTAATTTTAAGGCTGTTGAAAATGGACCTGTAGCTATAAAAGCCATAACGTGGAGCTTTGGAGATGGTAATCAATCCACAATGATGAGACCACAAAGTTTTTATTCCAAGCCAGGAACATATAGCGTAAACGTGCGAGCGGTTTATACAAATGGGTGCGTTACGGACAGTTTTGTGAGGGACTTCATAGAGGTAGGTGGACCTAGAGGCGAGCTAGTGCAATATGTGAATAGTGGATGTGTGCCTTTTAGGGCTGAAATTGAGCTAAAGAAATTGAAAGATGTAAAATACTATGTGGTTGACTATGGTGATGGCACATCTGATCAAGATAGCGGGAAGACACTTATATCACACACTTATATCACGCCTCACAGAGTATATAAACCAAAGATAGTACTTGTCGATAAAAATGGGTGTCCGAATTCACTTACCGTTTCTAATATTATCACAAATCCAGCAGTGAACATAACAAAGTTAGATATAGTAGGACACTGTTCTAATCAACCGGTAGATGCCACAGCCTTGGTACTTGCAAAAGGTTATCCTACCTCTGTGCAGTGGATTTTAGATGACCAACATATAAGCACAGGTGTTAGCAAAACGGTGCGTATTAGAAATGTAAACCCGGGACTACACACGCTATCATTAATTGCTAACAATACAAGAACACAGTGTTCGGACACTATTAGCAGAGAGTTTGAGGTATACTATATTGAGGCGGCCATTGATATACTAAAGGACTCTTTATGTATAAATGAGCCCGTACAGGTCGCTCAAAAATCAGTCTTAGACCATCAAGCGTCGAGTCACGAGTGGTATGAAAAAGACAGCCTGATTTATAGTGGCTTTGTGCTTTCTAAAAAATATAAAACACCTGGTCTTAAAAGTATAAAGTATATAGTATCGGACATCGTGGGGTGTGTAGATTCTATTGAATTTACAGATACTATTCGTGTAGGAGATACTGTGAATCAGCCAGTAAAAATGAGTGTGGTAAGTTCCCCTACTAATTATAAAAATGAGGTGCATTTTGAAAAAGGCAATCCATTTGATTTTAGAGCATACAAGATTTGGCTGGTAGACGACACCCCTCTTCTGCTTGATAGCGTAGCAGATGTTAATACGTTATCCTATAGTTATCTTACGGATGCTGGATTTCAAAAGCACTGCTATGTTGTAGTAGTAAGTAACTTGTGCAATACGCCGATTGACCCTACCGCTTTACCTAAGCACTGTACTGTGGAGTTGAAGACAAGAGCAGACACTAACAAGGTAGAGCTTGCTTGGAATCCATACGTTGGAAAAGAAAACATAAGTAAACACGACCTGTACCGAAGTAAAAATGGAGAACCCTTCGAGTTGATGAAGAGTGTAGATAGCGGTGTACATGTGTATGAAGACACGAACACTTTGTGCCATTCGGTTTATAGTTATAGTGTTGCTACTCGCTTTGAGGGGGAGAGCGTATACTCAATGAGCGATACCAGTATGAAAAAACCGCCTTTTAAAAATGCTATACCGGAGCACTTCCCTTTTTTGGTCAGTTTTGACGAAGAAGGCACAACTTTAGTGGTGAAGACATCCAGCTATTATCCGCAAATCACAAGTAGGATAGATTCAGCTTTTTATACCCTTTGGGACAATGACAGAGTCACTTTCTCAGATCGTTTTGATGTACAGAAGGATTCTTTGAGACAATACCAGGTGACCTCTAAATCAAAACAATATTATGTAAAGTCGTCTTATAAAAATGAGTGTGGTGAGACGAGTAATAAAACAAAAATCTGCAACACCATACAGCTAAAAGTACATCTCAATGATCAACACTTTCCTCTTTTGGATTGGGAAGAATACAACTATTGGCCAAGTGGCGTTCACGCTTATCTCATTCAGAGAAAAGTGTCTGACAATACTCCTTATGCAGACTTAGCATTGATTTTTGATAAGACCTCTTATACAGATAACACAGCTTTACTAGAGTGCATGGACTATGCGGAATATCGAGTAATAGCCAAACCTTACGCAAATAAAGTAGGCCATTATTCGCTAACTGAGGAGGATCAAAGCATATCTAATTCTGTTCGTTTATTGTGTGATCCGTTAGTATATATCCCTACCGCATTCACGCCAGACGGTAACAGGTTAAATGAGACGTTTAGGCCAAACACTTCGTATTGTAAAAATTCGTATTTAGAGGTGTACAATAGTTACGGGGAGAAAGTAATAGGGACTAGAGATTGTTTGCCTGAGTGGGATGGCACGTATAGAGAAGTAGATGCACCTGCTGGCGTATACATGTACGTACTAAAAGTGACGGGTTTGAATGATAAGGAAAAAGTGTACACGGGAACGGTTACATTGCTGAGGTGAGAGTTTTTCTTCAAAGGGATATCGTAAAGCTCTGGAGAAATGACGGAGGGGTAGAGGTGCACAGAGTGGTAGTGGAGTAGGTTTAAAAAATAGGGCAATGCAAGGTGTTTTTGCTATAAGCCGTCTTAGGTTAAAAAATGCACTACTTTTGGTAACATGAAACTTTTCAATCAATTAAAATGTGTTTTACTTCTGCCTCTTTTTATAATGACTTCTGGATGTGGCGAAAACGGCACCCCAGATCCCCAAAAGACTGTTGAGGAAAGTGACCTTACAGATAGAGATAAAGCTTTAAAGTTATATAATGAAGAATATTTAGAGTCTAGTTTGTCATTATCTGAATTGAGCTGGTCAGGAAATTTATCTAGTTGTGATGAGGGTGCAATTTCTCAAACCGCTTATGACAAAACACTTCAAAGAATAAACTATTTTAGAACAATATGTGGTTTGCCTAGTGTAACCTGGAATTCTTCTTGGCACCCAAATTGTCAAAAGCTTGCATTAATGTTTGATGCTAATGACGACTGGAGTCACAACCCGCCTTCTAGTTGGAGTTGTTATGATGCCGCCGCTGCAGATGTAGGAGACGATTGCAACGTTTCATATGGGACTTTTGGACCAGAGTCTATTAATGAGTGGATGAAAGAACGTGGTAGTTGGAATAGTAAGGTTATTCATAGAAGATGGATTCTATTTTCTAGAGCAAAAGATTTTGGATATGGAACCACACCTGCGGGCTCTGCATTGCACTGTATTGCAAACACCCGCGGTGCCTTACCCGCAAGCGCTCCTAGTTATGTTGCATATCCTCCAGAATTCATTCCACAGAGTTTAGTTTATGATAGATGGTCTTTTAGCGTTACAAATAGCGTGTCTTTTTATAGCGGGGTGGACTTTGATAATGCAGAAATTTCTATGAAGGATGCTAGCGGAAACGAAGTTGCTTTAACAATTATTGAAAGAACTGACAATGGCTATGCCGACCAAACTATAGTTTGGGAACCTAGCGGAATAGAAATAGCCGCGAGTTCAGATGTTGTATATACCGTAAAGTTAGGTAACGTTTTGGTTAATGGCGAAACGAAAGACTACGAGTATGAGGTAACTATTTTTAAACCCTAACCAACCTTCCATACGGAATCTTCACCATGTAATGTGCTTCCAGCGTGAGGTGCCCAAAGTCTGAGGATACTTTGCCTCGAATATGGTAGACTCCTAGGCCTTTAAATTTGTACTTTTGAGCTATAAGCGGAAAGTGTACACTATCAAAGAACTGCCCATCGAGATCCATAAACGTACCGAAAAACATTTCTTGCTCTACACGGCCTTTTGTACTAGTTCTTTTCGTATGTACGAGATAGCCTAGGAGTGTGACAGCCTTTCCAAGATTGGCTTCAAAATCGGCACTCACTGCATTGCTTTTCACCCGCTCATTTTCATCTATCAGCTCAAAAGGTGAACACATAGGAAAGCCAAGATATTCTATCTCGTCTAGTACGTCTTCGTACGGCACAACGTCCAGCTCTGGTATAGTGACTTTTTTGGTATTTTCTTTATTTTCAAAAAGACTTAGCAGCCCCACCCTTCCACCCCGTTCAGGACGATAGGCTACTAAGAGAAAATGTGCTTTCCATAGCAGCCAGTGTTTGGATTTTTCGGTAAAGCGAAACGCATTGATACGGATAAGAATAATGGCCTGGTCCAGACTTACGGATACGCGATGTGTAAAGTTGTCAAAATCAATAAACTCGCCTTGGTTTTTCCTTGCCAATAATAAAGCGCCTATCACCTTAGCTCCCAAATCTGCCACATGTTGAAACCCGAGAAATACGGTCTTACCTTCTATGGTAGTTTCGTAGGCACTTCGGTTTACACAAGGCAGCACAACCTCTGCTCCCTTTAGTCTGGCCTCTTGTATGTACTGCTCTGTGCGGTAGAATCCGCCAAAATTATTGACCGTAGCCACCATATATTCTAGTGGGAAATAGGCCTTTAGAAATAGACTCTGATAACTCTCTACCGCATAGCTAGCGGAGTGCCCTTTGGCAAATGCATAGCTGGCAAAACTTTCTATCTGTGTCCATATTTCTTTGGTGAGTTTTGGGTCGTGTCCTTTTTTCACACAGTTATCAAAAAAAAGCTTTTCTACGATCTTAAACTCGGTGCGTTCTCGGTACTTTGGACTCATTCCTCTACGCAGTATGTCGGATTCCTCTAGCGTGAGCCCCGCAAAATAGTGAGCTACCTTGAGCACATCTTCTTGGTATACCATCACGCCGTAAGTATCGTGCAGTATTTTGCCCAGCACAGGATGTGTAGCTGCTCGTGCCTCCAGATTACGGTGTCGTTTTATGTATTCGGTCATCATGCCGCTATTGCTCACGCCGGGTCGTATGATGGAGCTGGCAGCTACCAAGCCTTTGTAATCGTCTACTTCTAGTTTTTTCATGAGAGCCCGCATAGCAGGACTTTCCACATAGAAACAGCCGATAGCATCTCCCCTACGTAGTAGATCCCTTATCTTCTCATCTTCCTTGAACCTGGCGATGTCATCTATGTCAAAATTTTCGGCATTGGGCTGGTTTTGCTTGATGATAGTAATAGCATCTTTTATCTTTCCTAGTCCACGCTGACCTAAAATATCATACTTATAAATACCCGCATCTTCGGCTATATGCATATCAAAATGTGCTGTAGGAAACCCCTTGGGCGTCATGCTCGTAGCTGCATAATATTGGATGGGCCGCTCCGTGATTACTATGCCGCTACTGTGGATACTCAGGTGGTTTGGAAAACCGTGAATGTAGCGACTATACAGAATACAGAGTTTGCCTAGGTGGTCTAGGTCTTGTGGGTTATCGGTGCGTTGTATGTTTTTTATCTCATCGGCGGGCAGACCCAGCACCTTACCTATCTCGCGTATTACAGAGCGAGCCTGAAAGGTCACGAAGCTGCCCATCAGAGCCGTATTGGGAAAGGTTTCAAAGATATATCGTGTTACATCTTGACGATCTCGCCAGCTAAAATCGATGTCAAAATCAGGAGGAGATGTACGGCTTGGGTTTATGAATCGCTCGAAGTAGAGGTCTAGCTCTATGGGGTCTACATTGGTAATGCGGAGCAGATAGGCTATCAGACTATTGGCACCGCTACCACGTCCTACGTAGAAGTATCCTTTTTTACGAGCATAGCTTACTATATTGTGATTGATAAGGAAATACGGCACAAAGTTGCATTCTTGTATCACACCCAGTTCCTTAGCTACTCGGTCTCTTATCTCTTGATTTATGCCGTTAGCGTAGCGATATTTTAAACCCTCTTTTACTAGTTGCTGCAGTAGTTCGTAGTCTCTTTTTTTGGTTTGGGTGAATGTCTTTTTGTTGGCCAGTTTCTTCTTGTCGTTGAAATCAAAATGAAGGTTACAACTACTCAATAGTTTCTCAGTATTTTCTAAAAGAAACGTATATCCATCGTATAGCGTACTGAGCTCTTCTTCCGAATAAAAAGTGTGGTGTGGTTCGCCTTGTTCTTCTTTGGGCAGCTTACTTAGCAGTGCGTTTTTGTCAATAGCACGCAGCAGTCGGTGGGCATTGAAGTCTCGCTTATTGCGAAAGGTGACTGTGTTTAAGGCTACGTATTTAGAGGTATCGTTATCGGAACTGCCCTGCAGAAACACGCCTCTGAGGCGTGTTTCTGCCCGAAACAACTCCGTATGATTTACCCCGATATATTCATTGCTTCGCAAAGGTCTATCGGGAACGTTTTTTAATGGATAAATGATGATTGCATTTTTTATTACGGGGTTTTCTGGGAACACGCCTGCAGGCGTGTTCTTACCTTGCACTAAAAAACCTGTCAGATAATAATTGATATTTTGAAAGCCTTCGTTGTTTTTAGCTATCGCAATAAAATCTTGCCGATTTCCAGTTCTGAAATCCACCCCCATAATAACGGGTAAACCTGCGTTTTGGCATTCCAGAGCATGGTACAGACAACCAGAAGTGCTGTTGATGTCTGTGAGGGCAATTGTTGGTCTGTGGGTACTGCCCTCGAGGGCAGCACTTACGTTTTCCAACAATTCCTTCGGTGACATGGTCCCGTATTTGAAGCTGTAGTACGTATGGCAGTTTAGGTACATGACAGTTGCTTAGTATATGTAGTTCAACTTGAGGTATAGCTATTGCGAGTTTGTTGGATTAAAGGGTTGTGTTGCTGTATGTGTTTCACATTTTGTCTCAGATTAGCATGAAAACGAATTTAACACTACGCATTCCGATGACCAGGAATCACATTGGGTTCGCCACTAAAAGGGTTGCCACGGCCCAGCCCGTTTACTTCCATAGCTACGCTTCGTCTTACTGCGTTAGCACCATATCGGGTTTTAATTTTGTCCATGGCGCGGTATAGGTCTATGATTCTATCGTCATCATTAAAAAGGTCTATCTGGTGTCCGCCTCCAGCTAGATCGCCGAGTCGGACGCCTACCAAGCGTATTCGTACACGACGGCTGTAGAGGGAGTTAAATAAGTCTTTAGCATGACGTATAAGCGTATGGTCTGCGGCAGTGTAGGGAATGCTTTTTTGCTTGCTTACGGTCTGGAAGTCAGAGTAGCGGAGTTTTATGCTAATGTTAGAACAGACCTTTTGACTGTGCCTCAGTTCGTAAGCGAGTTGTTCTACCATGGCGGTCACAAAGTCTTGCAGTTTACGTGTGTCTATGGTGTCTTTCATAAATGTACGTTCGGTGCTTATGCTTTTCTTTTCGTTATATGGGATGAGCGGGCTGTTGTCTATGCCGTTGGCCTTTTGCCACATCATCTTACCATTTTTGCCAAAGGCTTTTTCGAGTAATTCTAAGGGCATTTCCTGTAAGGTATAGATCTTTTGTACGCCCATACGGTTGAGCATAAAGGCCGTTTTTTTGCCTATCATGGGTATTTTTTTTACAGACAGGGGACCGAGAAATGGCTTTTCTTCTCCAGAGCCTATTTTCAATTGACCGTCAGGCTTGGCTTCTCCAGTGGCCACTTTGCTCACGGTTTTATTGGCAGACATACCAAAGGATATCGGCAGTCCTGTTTCTTTGGTAATTCGTGTACGGAGCTCACTTGCTAGCTTGTAGCAGCCAAAGAATTTGTCCATACCCGTGAGGTCTAGATAAAACTCATCTATACTGCTTTTTTCTACTATAGGGGCGGTTTCTCGTATGACTTCCGTTACCATTTTAGAGTACTTGGAATAGGTGCCCGAGTTGCCTTTTATGACTATGCCTTGTGGACAGAGGTTGCGAGCCATCTTCATACTCATTCCGCTATGCACACCAAAGGTTCGAGCCTCATAGCTGCAGCTGGCCACCACGCCCCTATCGCCCACTCCGCCTAGCAGCACAGGCTTGCCCACTAGTCTTGAGTCTATGAGTCTCTCTACCGATACGTAGAAAGTGTCTAGGTCCATATGTACGATTTGTTTTGACAATATTTTTATCTTTTTTATTGACCATAATTTAGCCTAAAAGAAAAGTGTAAAGCAAGAAATTGTGGAGAAAGAAAAGCCGGGTTAGATAAACCTACTGATGGCTAGATGTTTAAAATTTAGAACTACATGGTCTGCCTCCACGCCTCATATACCACCACAGAAGCAGCATTAGCTACATTGAGGGATCGAGCACCGTCTACCATAGGAATAGACATACAAGCTTCTGGTTGTTTGCCAGTTAAAGATTCTGGAAGGCCAATATCTTCTCTACCAAAGTAGAGATAATCGCCAGGCTTAAAAACAAATTCAGTATAGTGTTTCGTAGCCTTTTTAGTCGTTAGAAAATGCCTGTTGCTAAACGGGTGTGCAAGCCAAAAAGACGCTATATTTTCATATTCTATATAGTTGAGATCTGCCCAGTAGTCCATGCCTGCTCGCTTTACTTTTTCTTCATCTATAGCTTTGAAACCGTAGGGTTTTATGAGGTGAAGCGTACAGCCTGTAGCTACAGCCAGTCGGCCAATGGTGCCTACGTTGCCAGGCATACGCGGTTCTAGTAAAACGATGTGAAACATATCTTGGGGTAAAAATACATGCTATGCATTATAATTGTACATCATGCGGAAACATCTGATACTAATTCTATCGCTATATTCATTTAGCAGCTACGCCCAAAACTACGTGGACGTACTCCACTCTGAGTATACCACCGCCCCGCAAAATACTTTTGATAGCAGTACGCAAACCACAGACTTAGAAAAGGTAAATATTAATCTAACCGCACCCATAAAACTGAAAAATGGAAACGCACTACTTACAGGAGTAGTCTATGATAGGGTGTCAACAAGGTACAGCCCAATAGACAGAATAAACACTCAAACAACTTCTATAACCCTAAAATTAGGGATGAACATAAAGCACTCTGAGAAGTGGAGCACTACTTTACTGTTATTGCCAAAAATTGCAACAGACCACATAAGTGATTTAACAAATGAAGATTTTCAATTTGGAGGATTAGGCTTAGCCAAAATGAAGAAGAGTGAAAACTTCAGTTACAAGTTTGGTGCATATATGAATGGCGACAGATTTGGGCCCTTTTTGGTTCCTCTTTTCGGATTCTATTATCAAAAAGACAAACTAGAAATGGATGTAATAGTGCCGTCTTATGCTAAGATAAACTATAGCGTCACACCCAAGATAACTATTGGTGCTAACTGGAGAGCAACTGTAAAGTCATATAACCTGCATAGGGTGACGGGTCTTACACCGTTTAGTGATAACTATATGCACCACCTCTCCAATGAAGTAGCCGCACACATAGGCTACGAACCTATCAAAGGTGTAATACTAAGAGGAATGGCCGGAATGTCCCTTGGTCGCTCGTTTCGTGTATACGAAAACGATGATAAGATAGATTTTGGGCTGAGTCTATTCCGCTTCGGAGATGACAGAGTGCCACTTAATACAGACTTTGCAGACGGACTATTCTACCGAGCTGAGCTGGCTTACAGGGTCTACCTGGATTAGGGTATCTTTTGGTAAAAGTATCAGCAACTTAGTGTGACTATATGAGCTATCCAGTACTTCTATGTCATAAGACTCCTTAAGCTTTTGTAGAGTACTTAGGTGAGAAATCAGCAAAGTATCGTAAGGCTTAATGTTATAAAGTTCTGTACGTTTGATATCTAACCCCCGTTCTATTTTCAATGCTTCGATATAAAACTTATGAGGCTCAAAGCCGTATTGGTCATCCAATAAAATTTTAGTACCAGAAGTGATATTGGCTATATGGTTTTCATTTTTTAAGAAATGTGAAATCCCATTGGTCTCCCATTCGTAATACCGCTCTGTAGGTTGCATGGCATATTTGTATGCTTTTTGATAGCTGAGCGTAGCCAGTACAGCGAGTGGAACAGCTAGTACGAAGTTGTATGTACGTTTTTTACTAATCAAAAGATGAATACTTACAGCTATAGCACCCGCCAGCATAGGGATGGCAGGTGCAGAGTACCAGAAGTTTTTAGTGCCACTGGATATAATCAGAAGGAATAGTACAGCCTGAATGCTCCAGAAAGCCCAGTGTCTGTCTATTTTCTTAGCGATAAATGGAGCGAGTATCACAAGTATAAGTGACCACACCCAATATTCCATTTGAGAGCTTCTGATTAGGTTAAAGTAGTAATTAAATGGATTCTCTTGAAATACCAGCTCTGTAGAGGTATTGAAAAACCGTGGGAATAACTCCATCTCCCAAACCATATGAAGATAGCCCGGTTGCACTTGCTCACGGAGATAGTAATATACAAAAACAGGTAGAGTTCCTAGAAGCAAAGCCAAATATGTATGCTTGTTTTTAAGGAGAGTCAGTATCTTCTTGTCAAACAATAAGAACAGAAAAATGCCAGGGAGCAACATACCTACAGAGATGCTTTTACAAAGTACGGCCAGTGCTACTGAGAGAGCCGTAAGGTAAATATACCGTACCCTCTCAGTAGTACTGTACTGATACACCACATAAAACAAGCATGTATATAGGCAAACAAGCAGAGCTTCGTGGTCTCCGAACCTACCTAAGTGCTCCGTATAAAACCCCGCTGAAGTGGCACAGATAAATGAAGCTAACAGAGCGATATACCACTTACGAGTCATACGGTACACTAGCGAGAACAACACTATCAGGGTGACTAGACTAAACAGCACAGAGGGAAAACGTATTCCAAGCTCATTGAGTCCAAAAATATTCAAAGAGGCTACTTGAAACCAAGTAAGCAAGGGAGGTTTCAACTCATAAGTTTCGGGTGCGAAGCCATACGTACGTACAAGCCAGTCACCAGTTTGGTACATTTCTATAGCATTTACCGCATTTCTGGACTCATCCCACAGGCGTATAGGTAGTACATCTACCTTAAGCCAAAGTGGCACACTTATCATAAAAAACCCAATAAGGACGAGTAGGTGTGGTATGTATTTAAAGCGTAATTTCATTTATAAAGCTGTTTATATGGTATGGTGTCGTAGTATCTTTAGGGTGCAGTACCGTCAGTTTAGTGTACTGATATGAGCTATCTAGCACCTCTACCCTATAATCCTGTCGGAGACTGTCGTATACCATTTTATGATGACGGAGGATGGTATCTCCTACCTGTAAATCTGTGAATGTAGTTCTCCCAATTTTTAGACCTTCATTTTGTTCTAACCTTTTCAAGTAAAACTGATACGCTTCATGAGCATTGTATGGCCGCAGGAGTATTTTGGTGTTAGAGCTAATATTCTTCAAATGTCTATCATCTTTTAGAAAGTGCGAAATACCATACCTCTCCCATTCATCCCATTTTTCTGTAGGGTGCAGTGCATCTCCATATGCTTTAGAATACCTGCTAAATCCTATTATTAATATGGGGAACAGCAAAACAAAACCCAAAATTTTAGACCTTTCAAAAAGGTAGTAAATGCTTATAGCGACCAAGCCGGCGAATAGCGGAATCATAGGAGCTATATACCAATGATGCTTGGTTCCTGCAGATAGAATTAGCAACAATGTCATTCCATTCACAAACCAGAAAAACCACTTCTTAGTGAACTTGCGTTTCATCACAGGAATGAGTATGGTGAAGGGGACCAGTATAAACCAGAGCACAAATGTTTCTTTATACAGCACCTCAAAATAGAACCAAAAACTGATGTATCTAAAATGGTGCATTTGGGAAGTATTGGTAAACCGAGGAAGCAACTCACCATGCCATACGGCGTATAAATAGTCAGGCTGGTAATAGGTCCTGCCAAGATAGTAAGAAGCCACCAAGACTAGCACCATCAATGTAGCATAGTAGAGGTGCTTATTACTAAACAAGCCAGGAAGACTTTTGCTATACCATAAGTACAGAACCGAGCCGGGCAAAATCATAAGCATAGCAATGCTTTTACATAATACACCTAAGACTATTACGGCCCCCATATAGTAAAGGTATTTATTAAGAGGAGACTCAGAGTACCTGTATAGGCAATAAAGAAAACCCAGTATTAATAGAATAAGCAGAGCTTCATGGTCACCGTACCTGCCCGCATGTTCGCCATAGAATCCTGCGGAAGTCACCGTGATTAGCACCGCTATTAAACCTGTCCATTTCTTATCAGTCATCGTATAGACTAATCCGAACAAAACGAAGCAAGACAGAATAGAAAAAATAACCGATGGGAGCCTGATAGCTAATTCTGTAAGGCCTAAAGCTTTAATAGATAGCACCTGAAACCAAATAAGTAGCGGTGGTTTACAGTCAAAAGTATCCGGCTGGTAGTCATACGTCCTTATGAGCCAGTTGTGCGTTTGGGACATTTCCAGAGCATTTACGGCATTCTGAGCTTCGTCCCATAAACGTATCGGTAGTTGGTCCACTTTTAGCCATAAAGGCACAGATAGTAGCACCATTACTATGCCTACAAAAAGCCACTCTAGTATTGCCTTGTTTCTGCGAGAACCCATGTTTTTTTATTCAAAGAAGAGTTCTTCTTTTGTTTTCCCCTCTTTGAGACCGTAATACATTGCACGAGCATCTACTGCATAGAGACTAGAGTTATACTCTAGTATTAATTTTTCGAAAAGATCTTGAGCCACCTTGGGTTGATCCAGAATCTGCAGAGTAATGTTGGCCGACTTGAACAGGGCGTTATCTGCCAGTATATCGTCTGCATATTTGGTGTAGAGCGAGGTATAAAGCTTATTGGCTTCTTCGTAGTTGCCTAGCTTCTCTTGCACTTGTGCTTTCAGGTAGTAGATCTCATCTTGAAGTGAGTGGTCCGGATATTTGAAAGGCAATAGGTTTAATATCTCAGTACACTTATCTACTTCGTTTTTAAACAAGTAAAACTCTGCAGCAGCATACTCTTTCATGGCATCTTCTGTAGTGTCTAGACCGGTATTATCCTGAATTCTTAGAGCCAGCTCTATGGCGTTATTACTGATGAGCTGAGAGGTCGCCGTTTTCAGTATATCTAGCTGACCTTTTGCCCATTCAAAATCTGCAGTGTAGTAACTTAGCTTTGCATTTTTAAACTTTGCTTCTTGACCTAGAGCATCTTCTTTAAACTGTTTATCTACCTGTCCGTACATTAGCTTAGCATCCCAAATGTTGTTTTGCATTAGATAGGCATCTCCCAGGAGGAGCTTGCATTCCGCTATAAAATTAGCCTTAAGTCCAGAGGTACTGACTAACTCTTCCAGTATAGCAACTCCTGCCCCCAGGTTGTGCTTATAAAAGAGCTGGAGCTCTGCTAGTCTAAGCGAGCTGCTAGCGGTGGCGTACACCACGTTTTGACTAGATATAAACTCTTCAGTGAGTGCCATTAGATTGTCTACGTCTACCATATCTGGCTTTAGTGAACTGGTAGTTTTCAGGTACAGGGCATTAATTAGCCCCCCTTTTCCTGTGGCAAAGTTTGGCTCGTTCTTTCCCAAGTCTACCACGTATTGGTATGCTTCTATAGCAGCATTGTACTCACTGTTCTGAATACATACGCTAGCTAGTTGTAAGACTCTACTCCCTTTATTATTGTTTCGCTTATCCAGTGAGGTTACTTGTCGTAGGGCAGAGGAGTACTTTTTTTGTTGTAGAAAGACTTCGAGTAGCAGCTCATCATATACTTGATTGCTTGGGTTTTTCTGAGCATAGGATAGTGCTCTGCCCTGTAAGTACTCAGCAGCAGCCTCGTCCTCGTATACCCTATCCAGATTATTGGTGACGTACTCGTATGCTTCCCGATCATTTGCTAGCACCTCTAAGGAAAAGTCTGTGAGGTCCTTGGTGTTTCCCTGTCTTTTGTATTCTGAGATAAGCTGTGGGTAAAATGCAAGAACGCCTTGTTTTTTAGTTCCCGCCTCATAAGCGTTCAAAGCCTCTTTATTAAGTTGTCTTCTGCTAAATGATTGTGCTAATGAGATAATTCCGTTTCTATTATTAGCGTTTTCTTTTATTAGTTTTTCAAAGTACTTGGTAGCTTTTTCCTTTTCGTCAAACTGTAAGTAGACGTAGCCTAAATCTACTTCATAGTTAAGCAGAACTGTGTTTTTTCTTATCTGTTTTTCGACTAAGTTCTCCGCACTTTTTTTTTCTTTTAGAGCTAAGAGTGTGCTAAGGTAGGATTCATATATGTAGACAGAGTTGGGCTGTTGACGGTTCAGCTTTTTATAGAGCCCTTCAGCCTTCTCATACTCTCCATTTTCATAAAATTGGGCTGCGAGTTTTTCGTCGGTACTCTGTGACCAGACTAAAAGTGAAAAACAAACAAGTATGAAACCGAAAAATCCTCTCATATGATTAAGTGCAAAGATAACGAACATACGTCAAGTCATATTTCAAAACAAGAATAAAGACTACGTTTTGCGTATTGTTTTATGCCATTAGGGAGTCAAAACAGATCATGAACGCCTTAATTCTAAATAAATTAGGTGATTACATAGGATTAGAAGTACTTTTGTACGGCAAATAACAAATCTATTTATTTGCTGATGTCTCAATCCAAATTTTCTAAAATTGCTTACCAAGGGTTAACCTTTGATGACGTACTAGTTTTACCCAGATATTCTGAGGTTTTACCTCGCGATACTAACACTAAGACTAGACTTACTAAGAAACTTACTATCAATATCCCGATCATAAGTGCGGCCATGGATACGGTGACAGAAGCGGAGTTAGCCATAGCTATAGCCAGAGAAGGCGGCATAGGCATAGTGCACAAGAATATGTCCATAGCAGAGCAGGCCGCGGAGATAAAGAAAGTAAAGCGTTCTGAAAGTGGAATGATAAAGGATCCGATTACATTAAGCAAGGACAATACCTTAGCAGACGCTCTCAAAGTAATGAAGGAAAACAGAATTGGCGGAATTCCCATAACAGATAGTCATAATATTCTTATCGGAATAATTACCAATAGAGATCTTCGGTTTCAAAGAGACTTACAGACGGATATAGGCGAGGTCATGACTAAAGAGAACCTGATTACTGCAGCTAAGGGTACAGACCTAAAAGAAGCGGAGCAGATACTACAAGAATACAAAATAGAGAAACTACCCGTAGTAGATAAAGACAATAAGCTACTTGGTCTTATTACATTCAAGGATATCCAAAAAGTAAAAAACCACCCTCAAGCGTGCAAAGATCAGTTTGGTAGACTGATGGTAGGAGGAGCCGTAGGGGTGACTGCAGACACGCTAGAGCGAGTTACAGCACTCGTAGAGCAAGACGTAGACGTGATCGCTATAGACACTGCTCACGGCCACTCTAAGGGCGTAGTAGACGAACTTAAAAAAGTAAAAGCAAAGTTTCCGGACTTACAGGTAATAGTAGGAAATGTAGCCACAGGAGCCGCTGCTAAATACCTGGCAGATAATGGAGCTGACGCAGTAAAAGTAGGAGTAGGTCCGGGATCTATATGTACTACACGCATCATAGCAGGGATAGGTGTACCTCAGCTGAATGCAGTAATGGAATGTGCTGAAGCACTAAAAGGTACAGGTGTACCAGTGATAGCGGATGGTGGTATCAGATACAGTGGAGACTTAGTCAAAGCTATAGTAGCCGGAGCAGATGCTATTATGGCGGGAAGTTTATTTGCAGGTACGGAAGAAGCTCCTGGAGATATATCTTTTTATGAAGGTAGAAAAGTAAAGAGTTACCGAGGAATGGGCAGTATAGAGGCTATGAAACAAGGATCTACAGACCGGTACTTTCAAGACGCAGAAGCTGAAATAGGAAAATTAGTGCCAGAAGGCATAGTCGGTACTGTGGCCTATAAAGGAAGTTTGTCAGAGGTGGTATATCAGTACATAGGAGGATTACGAGCGGGTATGGGATATACAGGTTCTGAGACTATAGCACAGCTTCAAGAAGCTCAGTTTACACATATCACAGGTTCTGGTATCAGAGAGAGCCACCCACATGATGTGACCATCACGAAGGAGTCGCCAAACTACAGCCGCTAATCCTCACTTTCTATAAGTACCAAGGTGCCAGATAGGTGGCTTATAATTACTTCTCCATCTTCACTTGCATGATTGCTCGTGCCGCTTCTGTGACCTATAGATAGGTGACCATTTTTAAGATTGTAGGCTAGGTTTTTGGTGGTGATTCCATCACAAGAGTGAAGAGGGACTAACGATAGCTTACTGTCTTTTTTGTACACTTTACTGAAGTTTTCGGGCAGCACAAATGCTTTCGAATGGTTGTCATACAGGACAATGTTAGTTCCTTTAAACTTAGCTAGGATATGAAAATTATTTAAGGTATGGTCTAATCTTCTTCCGGTAGCCCACACTACATTGATATCTGAGCACTTCTTTTTGATAAGGTGGTTTATTGCTTTTTCCAGGTCAGTGGTATTTTGATCCTCATCATGAAGAAAAACAGTGTGCCCAATCATTTCGGTATCTTTAATACTATCAAAATCTCCAATGACTAAATCTGGTTGTATTTGTAGTTTTTTTACACGCTCATATGCACCGTCCAATACTACGATATATGGGCACCATTCCATCAAACCAGTGAGCATTTCATACGAACAGGATTCTCCGTTCGCTATAATGAGTGCGGGCTCTTGACCCTCTTTTACAAAGTGATGTGAAGACATTTTAATGCAATTTCTAGAACAAACTTAATAAAATCAGCCTTTTGATGGCGTTATTTGTACTTATGCGTCATGTATATTCTTTCCTTTTTCTAATTTTACTTTTGGCATCTAGCTGCCGCAAAGAAAAGTTTTCATATGAGAGTAATTGGGTTACCCCACTAGTGGAGACTAAGCTCACCCTAGGTGATCTGGTGCCCGACTCACTGTTAAACAAAAATAATGACAGTTCACTTAATGTGATTTTTGAAGCTGAGTACGCGGTCAACGACCTAGAAGATATACTTACGATACCTGACAGGGTAGAGAGCGTAGAAGTATCGTTAACTAGCCTAGTGCTAGAGGACAGGTCATTCACAGACACACTCACGCTGCTAGAGCTTTATCCGCCTAGTTTATTTCTCAATGGCACTGAGGCTAGCCTGCCCGCCCAGGAGATAGTAACAAATGAAGGAACTGTGCTGGATGTCACAGAACAATTTTTTACTACCGCCACATTTAAGGAAGGTTTTATAGACATATCTATTAGCAATGATCTGCCAGTAGAGGCAGAAGTGCTAGAGTTCGAACTTCGAAACTTTGAAGACAAAAGTGTAATAGTTTCGGGAGTATTTAATGACGTATTTCCCAATACTACAGTATCTGAATCCTATGATTTAGCAGGCAAAACAGTGGATGGAGTACTGGAGCTTATAGTCATTAAAGTGAAAACTAGAGCGAGCAACGGAGATGTGCTTATAGATGCCAGTAAAGGGATTAGAACGACAATCACGATTAGAGATTTAAAACCGCAAGTGGCAACGGCGATTTTCCCAGCTCAGAAACTAGTAGAACGAGGAGAAGAGACTAAGTACGAGTTTGGAGGAGCCTACCTAACAGAACTGACTGTAAAAGAGGGTTATGTTTTGATGTATGTAGAGTCAAGCATAGAAGAAGCTATCGTGTTGAATTATAAAATTCCCAATAGCAGAAGATTAGGACAAGGTGGTGAAAGCATAGAGAAAGAGTGGACAATTCCACCCGCACCCAAAGGAGAGATCATAATTGTGGAGGAAAGGTTTCCAATAGATGGCTTTAATATAAGTCTGTGGGGAAAAGAAAAATCAACAGCTCCAGATTATAATAATGTCTACAGCGAAATGACTGCAAGCATCAAATATTCAGGTATAGAACGAACCCTTTCGCTTGATGATAAAATTAATATAAGATTCGGACTCGTAGATGTTAGGCCCTCTCTAGTTTATGGAGATCCAGGCCCTCATGAATTTGCTCTTTTAGACACTCAAGCTATTCGGATTTTTGAAAACGTTACGGGGAACATCTCATTAGAAGGGGCAAGTCTAGATTTAGAGTTTTTCAATAGTTTTGGAATAGAAAGCAGGTTAGATATTAATAATATTTCTTCCATTAATACAAGAAAGCCTAACACTATAAATCTTCAACCGGGATTCCCAAAAACCATTAATATAGAAAAGGTCAATAATGCAACACCTCAAACACCAACTGTTCAAAGTTTGAGATTTGATAATACTAACTCCAACTTAAAGCAATTCATTGAGAATATACCAGATAAAATTCAATTAGACTTACTTGTAAAAGTTAGACCAAATGGTACGATAGACTTCAGGGACTTTGCTTATGACTACAGTGAATTAAAAGCAAATCTTAAGATTGAAGTACCACTTACTATCGGTCTAGACTCATTTTCTCTTACCATTTTAGAGGATTTTAACCTTTTGGGTGATAACGAAACACAAAACATAAAGGAAGGAAAGCTCCTGCTGAAGCTCAAAAACAGTTTTCCATTTGAAGGAGACCTAAGGCTAGAGTTTGTAGATGGACAAGGAGGATTTTTATTCGCTAAGGGGTCAGATACTGGCTCTCAAATGCAAGCAGCAGAAGTGGATGCTATCACAGGCAAAACTGTGGGACAAGCAGAAAGCGAAGTAGTAGTATCTATTTCACGTACAGAGTTTCAGCTCCTTAAATCTGCAGAGCAAGTGGAGGTGACCGTAATTTTAAATACAAAAGACACAAACCGGTATAAGATGTACAGTGACTACGGAGTAGAAGTACAACTTATTACAAACTTTATATATGAAAACAAACTTTAAGCTTTTGATCCTTATTTGTGCATTGCCTTTATTTGGTAACGCTCAGTCAAGGGACAGTTTTTCATTTTTAGGCAACGCTTTTGACGCAGACTGGAATAAAGGATCTGCCAAGTTAAGTGGAGATTTTGTCGCTGGCTCCAATGCTGCAAATACTCAGCTTTTTAACGATGTGCTTTTTAGAAGTACGTTTACAGAGAGTGCTAAGCAGCAGTTTCTAGACGGGGGCTCTGCTAAAAACAATATCTACGCAGAAAGTAGAGCAAGTGCCGAGTATAAACTCACTAAAAAGTGGGGTATACAAGTTAAGTTTAAAAGCTTAGTAGGCTTCCATAGCAGTAAGGAGCTTTCGGAGTTGCTCCTGCTGGGAAACGGTAGTTTCCAAGGTGCTGAAGTAAAGAGTAAAAATGTAAGATATATTCGCTCATCTAACCTTGTATTAGGAGCAACCCAAAACTTAACCAGCACTGAAAAGTTTCAAGTGAAAGTGGGGTATGGAGTTAGTTTTTTAACAGCCTATAGGTCGGTACAAGCTAAGGAATTAAGTGTGTTCACTTCATCTGGCGGTAGCTACCTTGATGTCACAGCAGATGATGCTGAGTTTTCTGCTGCCAGAAAGGGACTGCAGGGCGTGGGCGTAGAAGGTGACTTAGATATTCGGTATACGTGGAACAGAAGCAATACATTGGTTTTTTCTGCTTCAGATTTTAATCTGACGCGATTGTTGGATAACGAGACCATTACATTAGACAGTACTTTTAGATTTACGGGCTTACAGCTAAATTTTTTATCTGATAGCACGTCCATAGAAAATAGAGTAGACTCTGCGTATAATGCGACTTTAGATAGAGGTAGAAGCTCCAGCAAATGGGCAAGTTTACCGAGCAGGTTACAGGTCGGCTGGCAGCATAAGTTAAGTTGTCGCACTATGCTCCTTATACAAGCTAGTGCCATAGATCTAGGTGATTTGGGAGTAACGGCTACTGCTGGTATTACCCATGAGTTTAGCAATAAGCTAAAAGTACTTACTACCTTAGGCTATGGCAATTTTCAAGGAATAGTTTGGAATGCGGCAGCTGAGTATAGGATGGGCAGGACCAGTATATTTCTAAGTACACAAAGTCTTCACGCTTTGGTTGTTCCGAAATTTGCAACGAATTATGGTGCATCATTTGGTATTTCGACTGAAATCTAAGGACTATATAGTTCCTTCTCCATCTTTTCTAAAAAACCCCAACCAAAATTGTGCATATTGCCTTCAGTGCAAAGTATTATAAATAGATCATTTGAGGCTATTTCTTGACTCAAGTCTTTTTGGTCCACATAAGTTAGAGTTGTATATGAATCAGGAAAAACTTGACGGTTATAGTACCAAAAGGAGTTACTTTCAAAAGCCTGTGTAATTCCACTGTTGTACATCCCCCAATAGTAGCTATCTGCTATGACTATTGTTTTTGGTTTTGCAGATAAAAACTCGTCTGAATAAAAGAGTTTTGGGTAGGCCATTTTGTTCCCTTTTAGTTTAGTCATTAAGTACATGCCATTTGCTATATCATAGTCATATGGTCTCTCATCATCTATCTCGATAGAATTCCAGCTGGCAGTTATAAGGTTTCTAGAGCAACTAGTCTCTGTGTGTTTTAAAACTTGATCTATTGCAATACAGAGGCCATAGCGACTCCAATGGATTCCGTTTTTCCCATACAATGGATACGGAGTGTTTTTCTTTTGCGATAGAAAGTATCCATTTAGGTCTAGGACTTCAACGTGCTTTCTTTTAACTATTCGAATAAACTCAGAGTAATTTGTTTTTTTATTTTGTCTGACGAATTTTTCGGGAATATATTCAGGCAAGTAGTGGCCTTTTCCAGGTGCTATGATAACGATTAAATGTTTGCCCATTTTTGCCAAAGTATCTTGCACTTTTTTTAGTCTGTTAACTTGGCTTTCTATTGAATCCGTACCTATGTAGTTAATACCTAGATAAGATTCTATATAGTTTTTTTCATAAAGGTATCCATTTTTACCTACGATTACGTCCTTGGAACTTGTTTCATGAAAGAACCAATAGTCTAGTTGGTTTTTTGAGCGTACGGCAATGTTTCTCAGGCCATAATTTTCTCTGTAGTACCGATCGGAATTTAACTGATATCTTCCTTTGAACCATTGATCGAACGAAAAATCCATGTGATAGTCATGTGTTATTGGTACTCGATATTTATCTTGAGTATCAAAGTTAAAATAAGAGGCTACGTGCACCGAAGCAAAAACAAATATCCAAGCGAATAACAATAAGATTTTGGGTATTTGCTTTTTCATTTTAAAATCTAAAGTAAATGAATGGGTTAAAACCATTTGCAGAAATTGACAAAACAGAGAGAACAAGTAATATACCGCACAGCATTGTCATAACTAGGTGAGACTTTAAAGTATGTTCTGAGCGGTAGATGTATTCTTTTAGTAAGCGTCCACCAGGGATATTAACCATTAATGAAAAAACAACAGCGAACCCAAAACAAACCCAAAACGATGTGTCATAATCTCCAAGAGTGAGATTCGAAAAATCGAACATGTAAGAGAAGTAGCTCTTTGCTTTCTCAATATTTTCTATTCGAAAAAATACCCAACCTAAAGTAACAATAAAAAAGGTATACAACAGTTTTATAATGGATGGTATCTTAATAAAAAAGCTACTTTTCAAGCTAAGCTCTAACACTATGAAGAATCCGTGATATAGCCCCCAAATGACAAACGTCCAAGAAGCACCGTGCCATAGTCCAGAAATGAAAAAAACGACCCATAAATTTCTGTAATTTAGCCATTTATTGGAGTTTTTATTTCCGCCTAAAGGAATGTAGAGGTAGTTTTTCATCCACGCTCCAAGTGAAATATGCCACCTCCTCCAAAACTCTGTAATGCTCTTTGAAGTATATGGGCTCTCAAAGTTTTCTGGGATGTTAAACCCTACCATTTTACATATTCCTATAGCCATATCAGAATAGCCAGAGAAGTCGAAGTAAATTTGAAATGTATATGCTAGAGCACCTACCCAGGCATCTGGCGAGCTCAAGTTTAAAGCGTCAGCACCCATTAATCTGTCTGCTCTTAAGCCTAGTTCGTTGGCTATTAAGGCTTTTTTACCTAAGCCTATTGAAAATCGGTAGAGTCCTATAAGGACAGTATCTATGGTTTCTTTACCTACTCTGTCTTTTATCTGTCCCGCAATTTCTTGGTATCTGACAATAGGACCTGCTATAAGCTTCGGAAAAAGTAAAATGTATAATAGGTAGTCGGTAAAGCGTTTAAGAGGTTTGTGAATCCCTCGATAGATGTCTACCGAATATGTTATTGATTCAAAGGTATAAAAAGAGATTCCAATAGGTAGTAAAACCTTCCCAAGCCTCATTTGATTCTCAGAAAAAGTGCCTAGGAACACATTGAGATTGTCAACAAAAAAGTTGGCATATTTGAAGTAAAATAACAGGGCCAAATTGATACTAACAGAAAGAGCTAGTAAGCCTTTTTGAACGTTACCTCTTTTTTCTAAGTGCATTATATTGATTACCACATAATCTATTATAGTGGTGCCAATTATAACAAAGATGAATTTTGGAGCTCCCCAAGCATAGAAGAATATACTTCCCAGCAATAAAGTGATATTTCTATACTTAGAAGGTGTGACATAATATAATACTAGAAATGCTGGCAGAAAGTAAAGAATGAATGTAATGCTGCTAAATACCATTTCCGATAATTTTGGTTATAGCATTTTCGTCATTTAGAGTTCTTTTGGTATCTCCGCACAGTTTTGAAAATGACTGCTTAGTTGCTCACCAAAGGAGTTAAGTTCCTTTATCTCTGTGATGCTCATTACTCGGAAATATCTAAAAATCAAGATCACATTATTTGTACTTTCGATGTGGTATTTATCGTTTTCTTTGATAAAAGACCGGAGCTCCGGAGTGAAGAATTTTTTGACGACCTTACGGTCTTTTCCTTTCACAGAAAACTTTGTATCAAAGTCTTTTGCAACATCTATATCTTCTTTTGTAGCAAAGTCTAGAAGCCTATTAAAGAGGCGTTCCTTATCCAACTGGAAATTTGGGATGTCACTATTAAAGTGTATGAGCATCATACTCATATTATGCACTTCAGCAGTCATAAGAGCACCTTCGTCAAAAGTCATGTCCACTAGCTCCCAAACAGCATTGCAGGGGAACTTGCCGGTCATTCTATTTTTTAAGTATTCTATAGGTCTGGTTTCGAAGAAGGTGTTTTCTATTAGATAATCAGTATTCCAGTCTAGTTTAGGTTCAAAGGCCCAGCCATTGGCAAAAGCATACTCTTTAAGTTCATTTTGTCTTTTTGAGAGTGGCTTAGCCACGGTTTGAGGCAGAGCATGTATGGTATACGGGTGGTCACTCGTGGTGAGATGCTCGTCCAGTCCTATGATTTCATAACTTCCTCCTTGTTCATTTTTGTAATCTTTACCCCACGTATTGACAAATTCTAACATGCTAAAATCCACTAGTCGTGTGCGTGAAAAGTCAAAAACAATTTTATTGTTGGGAGGTATTTTTACAAGGTTCTTTCTTAGTTTTAGTATACTGCTAAAATTGGCTACTCCCTTTACTCGGAGGTGGTAGTGGTCGTCTATCTCTGAAATCTGAAAGTAGGGCTTTGCTAAATACTTAAAAAAAAGTGTGGCAGGCAGATGAGAACGCACGAGATGGATCACTATAGTAAACAATATGCCGATGAGTATGCCCTTATTGAGGTCAGTAAGCAACGTAGCCACTAGCGTGACGCTGAGTATTAGAAACTGCTCATATCCTTTTAAGGTGGCATCTTTAAACACCTTGGGAGAGGCGAGTTTGTATCCTGTAAATACTAGAATGGCCATTAGTGCGGCCTTAGGTACCATTTTGATATAGTCTGACAGTAAGAATACAAATAAGAGAATGAGCACACCGTGAACAAGGTTACTCAGTCGTGTTTTTGCGCCGTGATTTATGTTTACAGAGCTTCGTGCGATTACAGCAATCACGGGCAGCCCGCCGATGAAACCAGAGAGAACAGTGCTCAGACCCATAGCCGCTACATCTTTGTTAAGATTGGTTTTGCGTTTTAGTGGATCTATTTTGTCTATAGCTTTAGCAGATCCTAGCGTTTCTATAGTAGAAACTAAAAACACAGAGAGTACGACTAGCCAAAAACTCACACTTGTTACCTTGTTAAAGTCAGGAAAGACTAATAATTCATTAACTATGTCACGCGGAAGTTCAAAATTAATAAGATCTTTAGCTGGGTTGAGTGAATGCTCTGTTCCAAACATGGTGATTTGACCGTCTAGCAAGTATTCGAAAAGCATATATAACGGTACTGCAAATAATAGCAGCCAAATAGGTGCGGGCACGTATTTGATAAACTTATTATTTACGTTAGGGTGTATAGCCAATATAATCAAGCTATTAAAAAAGATAATGGCGATAAGGGGATTCATTTTTGCCAAACTGTATGGAATTTCCAATAGTTTTTCAAAGTCATTCATTTCTCCTATTTCTACACCCAGACCAGAGTGAACCTGACCTGCGAGAATGATAACGCCTATGGCGGCCATCATTCCTTGTACGACAGATGAGGGAATGAAGTCCGCAAGACCTCCGAGCTTAAAAGCTCCAAATAAAGCCTGCAAAGCCCCTGCACACACAAAAGCCGCCAACATGTACTCCCAGCTTCCGAGTGCAGCCATGCCCGCTATTACTATTCCTATGAGAGCCGGAGATGGCCCATTAATAGACACACTTCCACTTCTAATAAAGGAGGTAAAAATACCGCCTACGATAGCAGCAAATATACCAGCAAGCAAAGCCTTTGGAGGGAGGTTCATCGCCAAGGCGACGCCTATAGAAAGCGGAAGAGCTACCAATGAAACGCTGAATCCAGCTAGGATGTCATTTCGCCAATATTGTTTAATATGTGATAAAGTAGTTTTGATGTGCTTAGTCTTTTTACTTAAAGTAGGACAATATAGTGTGATTATCTGAAGGTAGAGAAAACCCTACTATCCGTAGAGTGGAAAATCGTTCATCCAAGCATTTACTTCTGACTTTACGGCAGCAATATTGGTTTCGTTTTCAGGATTTACGAGTACACGGTCTATTAGTTCAGCTACTTTATCCATATGCTCCGCTTTCATACCACGCGTAGTGATGGCAGGTGTCCCTATGCGTATACCCGAAGTGACGAATGGCGAGCGAGTCTCAAACGGCACTGCATTCTTATTGATGGTAATATCTGCTTTTACCAGTGCGTTTTCTGCTAATTTACCTGTCAGATTCTCATCTTTAGGTCTGAGGTCTATCAGCATCATATGGTTATCGGTACCACCTGATATAATCTTGTAACCCCTAGCTACCATTGCCTTAGATAGTGCGGCTGCGTTTGCTATTACTTGCTTGCCGTACTCTTTGAAACTAGGTTCTAGTGCTTCGCCGTAAGCTACTGCTTTCGCTGCTATTACGTGCTCTAGTGGTCCGCCTTGTGTGCCTGGGAATACTGCTCCATCTAATATGGCACTCATTTTTTTTACATTTCCTTTGGGAGTAGTTAGTCCCCAAGGGTTTTCAAAATCTTCACCCATCATTATCATACCTCCACGCGGTCCACGCAGTGTTTTATGGGTAGTAGTGGTCACTATATGGCAATGAGGTAGTGGATTATTAAGAAGTCCTGCAGCTATTAGTCCGCTAGGATGAGAAACATCTGCTAGTAGAAGTGCTCCTACGCTATCAGCTATAGCTCTAAATCTAGCATAGTCCCAGTCTCTAGAATAAGAGGATGCTCCGCAGATAAGAAGCTTTGGCTTTACTTCTTTTGCTTTAGCTTCTACTTTATCCATGTCTATCAGACCTGTAGCCTCTTCTACGCCGTAAAATGCTGGCGTATAAAGTTTGCCAGAAAAATTTACGGTGCTACCATGTGTCAGGTGCCCACCGTGGGACAGATCAAAGCCCAAAATTTGATCTCCAGCATTTAATACACCTAGCATTACCGCTGCATTTGCTTGAGCACCACTGTGTGGTTGCACATTTGCCCAAACCGCTCCAAAAAGTTTTTTGGCTCTGTCTATTGCTAGCTGTTCTACCTGATCTACTATTTCACATCCACCATAGTAGCGCTTGTTAGGCAAGCCCTCTGCATACTTGTTGGTAAGCACACTTCCCATAGCTTTCATTACATTTTCTGAGGTGAAATTTTCTGATGCTATTAGTTCTATACCGTTCTGTTGACGGCGAAGTTCTTGGCCTATTAGGTCAAATATTATGTCTGACATGTTGATTTATATTTTAAATGTGATTTTATTGTCTATGAGCGTTATGAATGTTGGATTTCCAAAATAACAATCGAAGGGGCTATATGATTTTTTGTGCGGCCAAAGAAAGTGACAAGTATACCACTAAACAAAGAAACGCTCCAAAAAAATGCAACCCAGAAATAAGAGCTATGCAAATAGCGACGAGCACTATCCGGAGGATGTTAAGTTTTTTATTTTTAGAGCCTATTTTTAGGGAAAAGAGTTTGATGTTACTAACCAATAAAATACCGCCTAAAATTGAGAAAAGAACAATAAAAACAGGATGAGTAAGCCAGGTATTGATAGTCAGGGACTGCTCTGCGGCTAGCGGAATGGAAAATGCAGCTATAGCCAGTGCTGGTGTAGGCAGCCCAGAAAAATAGTCATTGCTCTGCTCACTGATGTTAAACTTAGCTAGTCGGTAGCCTGCAAATGCCGCAATCAACAAGGGGAAGAATGGAAGCAAACTGTCTATGATAGTTATGCCTGTGATTGACTGGTAAGCTCCGTTGAAGAGTTCGTTTTCCCAATAAGTGTAAAGTACAAGTGCTGGTGCGGCACCAAAACTTATCATATCTGCCATAGAGTCTAGCTCCTTGCCCATAGGCGAGCTTACTTTAAGCAGTCTAGCGGCCGTACCATCCAAAAAATCAAAAGCCAGTGCTGCTGCTGCAAGCCAGGCTACGTTTTCAAATTGAAGCTGGAAAGCATTGATAATAATGAGTGTACCACAAAGCAAGTTTGCTAGGGTGAGTAGGTTTGGTAGTTGTTTTTTTATCATAAACAGAATGTTTCTGTACGCATAATTTTGTTCATTTCTTGATACAATTATAGCGATGCTACGATTACTCGGAGTGACAAATTATTACGACAATCTTGTTGGTTCAAGCGAGTTGCCGCTAGGCTAACCGTGTCGAGTTGCTGAACAAGATTAAATTCTAAGCAAATATGCCTTAAAAAATTACTTTCGCAGCATGTCTAAGGAGTGGTTAGAAAATGTACCAGCGTATTTCGATGGATACTTGAAATTAGTAGGTGAAGATAACATGATAGAGGCAATGATAAACTCCAAAGCCGAGTTTGTCGCGTGGTCTCAAGACATTTCAGAAGACAAAGGAACCTTTGCTTATCAAGAAGGCAAATGGACCGTAAATGAGCTTCTTCAGCACGTGATAGATACCGAGCGAATTTTTCAATACCGATCACTATCCATCGCTCGTGGAGAGATGAATGAGCTTCCCGGGTTTGATCACAACTCGTACGTTAAAAACTCCAAAGCAAATGCTCGGAAACTAAGCGACGTGATATCCGAATTTGACAGACTAAGAGACTCTAGCATAGCACTTTATGGCAGCATGGACGAAACCAATGTAAAATATAAAGGAATGGCAAACGGGTTTGTAGTGCAGCCAGTTTTGTATGGTTTTCTAATCTCCGGCCACTTGAGGCATCATCTTAATGTCCTGAAGTCGAGGTACTAGTTTTTCATTTTAGAATGAGCAATCTTTCTGACTATTGAACGAGGAACAAATCGGACCATAGTGGCTTGAATAGTGTTCCAAATTCCGTGTATGGCGACCACTTTCTTTTTCTTCATTTGAGTATAGCCATATTTAGCAACTTCGGCAGAAACTGGGAATGGATTTGAGTCGCTAGGGATTACTTTATCAAACCCCGCTCTTTCTCCAAACTCACTTTGAGTAGGACCGGGACACAATGTAGAGACGAACACGTTATGCGGCCTAAGCTCCTCGGCAATAGCTTCAGAAAATGCCAATACAAAGTGCTTTGTAGCAAAGTAAACACCCATAAGCGGGCCTGGCTGAAAAGAGGCGGTAGATGCTATATTAAGTATAGTGCCAGCTTTTCTGGCCTTCATTTCTGCTCCAAATAGATGAGTAAGCTTGGTTAGTGTAAGGATATTCAGGTTTATCATACCTTCTTGGTTATTCAAGTCGCTTTCTACGAACTCTCCATTATCTCCAAAACCTGCATTATTTACCAAGTAATCTACCGCGAGTCTCAGTGAATGTACTTTTTTGAAGAGTTCGTTGGCACTCCCAGGAAGTGAAAGGTCTAGGGCAATTATGTGTACAATCACTCCATATGCAGAAGAAAGTTCTGTTCCCAGCGACTTCAACTGTTCTTCTCGTCGGGCTACGAGGATCAGGTCTATTTTATCTTTGGCAAATTCTCTAGCTAGCTCTGCTCCTATGCCTGCCGATGCTCCTGTGATGAGTGCTGTCATTTTTTTTATATCTAAAACCCAGTAAAACCAAACTTTTGAATGTCATCCATACCCATCTGCTTTAACTGCTCTCGGTATTCTATAAATGAATCTTCAAAGCATTGATTTACCGCTTCGTCAGGCAGCAGATGACTTACTATAACTATTTTTTCTTTGAGAATACTTTCTACATTATTAGCAAAATATGCCCGCCAATGGCCGTAGGCAACTTCTTCTATCTCAACTGATGGCTTTCCCATTAGATTAAGCTCAGATATAGCTTTTTCTCTTTCCCTCTCAGGTGTTTCGGGATTCTCTATAAATGCGACTAGTTTAGTAATGGCTTCCAATTGTATTTGTTAATTTGGTGTAAAACGAAGATACGTTTTTCTGTTATTTTTAAGGTATGAGTAACAAGGAACTTACTATAGGCAGCAGAATAAAACACGTAGAACACGGAGATGGTATCATCTGTAAGATAGGCGTAGAAACATTTACGATCAGTTTTTTCAATGGAGGTAGCCAAGAGATAGACCGCAAAGAGAAACTAGAAATAGTGGAAGTGCTAGAAAGTGCAAACAATATGGTAAGCGTGGACGATATAGAAGATATCTTTTACGGGATGATGAGCCGCTACACAGACGCTACCGAACGAGTTCACTTAGCAGATAAGTGGAAAAACGGGCTTATGGTTCTAGAACCAAAAGACACCCACTTATCAGTCAAAGAAATCCCAATAGACACTTTTTTTCATAAGATAGCGATGGTACGTGACCGCTTACGCGTACTGGAGCAAAACATCAATAGTCACAAAGTACTCGATGATCAAGATAAAGTAAATCTGCAGCAATACATCACTCGGATCTACGGTTCCTTGACCACGTTTAATGTTCTTTTTAGAGATAAAGAGCAACACTTTAAAGGAGAAGGGAAGAAATGAAAGTGACTAGATTATTAACGATAGTTGCACTCCTTTTCCTTTGTAGGTACGCAGAAGCTCAGCAGAGAATCAAAGGAGAGTTGTTTGATTACTTCAAGGTGGAAAATGAAAACCCTAGAATAATGGTGTTTTTACACGGGTCCGTGGCCTACTATGCTCAAAACCAGCAAGACCAAGAAATCACTATTTCTCAATTATTAGAAGGGAATGAGGATTTTTTAGAAGCGTTTATGGATTATACCATCATTATTCCGATAGCACACGAGGGTTTTAATTGGCTTAAAGACTCAGCGGTACTGAAGTTGTTTAAAGGCATTCCAGAACTCGAAAGTAGGAAGATTAATGTTATTTGTGGATTTTCAGATGGTGGTACTGGTGCTTATCGGATGTTTTACGAGGAGACCGATAAAATAGAGTCGCTGATTGTGTTTAATGGGTATCCGCAGCATAATAATTATAATAAAAAAGTAGATTATAGTATAGGCAGAGGAAATAGAGGAGTGATCTTTTGCAGTACTTACAAAGATAAGATAGTGCCATACGAATCTTTGTTGTTAGAATATAAAAAAATTAGGAGCACTCAACCATTTACGTACATGTATATTACTGAAGGAAGTCATGTATTTTCGGCATATGACTTGGCAGACTTCAAAGCCGTCAAGGAGTTGAAATCTGCGAGTCTTAAAATGGTTAGACAGAAAACTAGTTACCTTTTGGATGGTCTTATTGCCAATGATTTTATTTATCAAGCCTATTATTTTAGGAGAAGAATTGGTAAGAAGTACGGTGTGAAGAAGGAGTTTTTAGCACTAAAGCCAACACGAAAGGAAATAAATTGGATTAATAGAACGATACGCTCAAAAACCAGAGAGTTAAAAATAACACAAGGTGGAGAAATGGGTGAGATACGAGGCAATCTTATTTTCAGTAACGGTAAAAAATCTGTAAACATTTCTGTGGTGAATCCTTTTGTGGACCCTGACACTATGAAAAATGCAAATGTAGAAAGGGGACAAGAAGATGAATAAAAGGAGATCGATTGCGCTATTTAATGTACTTTTCAGAGACAAAGAGCAGCACTTTAAGGGAGAGGGGAAGAAGGACTAGTCTCTAACCGCTACTTCTAAGAGTTTAATATTTAAGCTACTTTATAGTTGTTGTCGGGAATGAGAACTATCAAACCTTTTCTGATTGTCAGCCGATTACCATAAAGATAACAATACAAAATGTTTTTGACTTTCTTGTCCATCTCATTCTTGGTTTTTTCCCAACGCTGCAAGTTTTTCTTACGCTCCCGCCTTTCGCTAATTATGGCTCTGATGGCAGCCACCACTTCTAAAAATGAAATGATGACACAAAATCATAGAAGCATTTACACAAACCTAGGATCCGTCTCCATCATGGTTCCGCACTTATTACAGGTACGCAGTTCTTCGCTAGCATAGTATTCTCTGAAGCGAGGCTGGAAGTCTTTTTCTACATCAGTTAGTGGGAATTTCACTTCATGTAGCTTGTGGTTACAGTTATCACAAAACCACATGAGCCCATCTTGATGTTGCTTGCTTCTTTTGCACTCTATTACCAAGCCTATGCTTTTCTCACTTCTGATAGGAGAGTGCGGAACCATCCCTGGCAATAGGAACATTTCGCCTTCTTTGATTGGAATATCTACCGCCTTGCCATCTTCTTGTACACGGACTATGATGTCTCCTTCCAGTTGATAAAAAAGCTCTTCAGTCTCATTGTAGTGGTAGTCCTTGCGAGCATTAGGTCCAGCCACTATCATGACTATATAGTCTCCGGCATCTTTGTATAGATTGCGGTTTCCCACCGGCGGCTTCAGCTCGTCACGGTGTTCGTTTATCCATTTTTGTAGGTTAAAAGGTCGTCTTACTGCCATAGTTTTATGATATAGGACGAAGTTAATCATTCTCCATAACTTCCTTATATCTAAAGTTTTTATAGTACGTTTGTAGGAGTAATTTTTAACGAAAAAAAACTATGTTATTGTTTTTAAATATGGGCGGAATGGAATGGGTACTTATAGTATTTGCAGTCCTTTTACTTTTTGGTGGTAAAAAAATTCCCGAATTAATGAAAGGGTTAGGCTCCGGTATAAAAGAGTTTAACAAGGCTAAAAACGACGTGAGCGAAAGCCTGCGTGAAGGAATGGAAGATGCTCCTAAAAAGGAGAAGAAGGAAGAGGATAAGTAAAGGTCAATGAGCCGCAAAAAGTACACGTCCCTAATTCATATCCAGTCTGACCTTAGGCAAGGAAAAGTTTCTTGCGTAGAGTTAGCAGACTATTACCTTGCTCAAAACCAGGAAAACGCACATTTGAACGCTATGTTAGAGGTGTTTACAGAGGAAGTGCGTGCTCAAGCAGTAGTTGTAGATGCTAAGCTAAAAAAGGGAACTGCGGGTAAACTGGCGGGTATGTTTTTAGCTATAAAAGACAACATTTGTTATATGGGTCATAAGGTGTCTGGATCTTCTAAAATATTAGAAAATTACGAGGCAGTTTATACGGCTACCGCATTACAGCGTCTTTTAGACGATGATGTTATTGTAGTAGGTAGATGTAATTGCGATGAGTTTGCTATGGGAGCGAGTAATGAAAATTCAGCTAACGGAGTGGTCAAAAACGCGGCAGATAATACTAAAGTACCCGGAGGAAGCTCAGGGGGAAGTGCAGTAGCCGTGCAGGCAGACTTGTGCCTAGCAGCGCTGGGTTCGGATACGGGAGGCTCTATACGTCAACCAGCGGCATTTACGGGCACTATAGGAATAAAACCAACGTACGGTCGAGTTTCTAGAAACGGACTATTTGCGTACGCCTCTAGCTTTGACCAGATAGGACCTATCACCAGTAGCGTTTCTGATAGTGCATTGCTACTAGAGCTGATGGCAGGAGTAGATGATAATGATGCTACTTCATCAAACGAAGAAGTACAACATTACACTCCAGATTCCACAAAAAAATATAAAATAGCGTACTCCAAAGAAGCTATGGAGAACAAAGGTCTACAGCCAGAAGTGAAAGCTACTTATCTAGACCTTATAGCGAAGTTAAAAGCAGACGGACATACTGTAGAAGAGCAATCATTTCCTTATTTGGATTATATGGTCCCTTGCTATTATGTGCTTACCACTGCTGAGGCCAGCAGTAACCTTTCTCGCTACAGCGGCATGTTATACGGCACTAGGAGTGAAGGTGCTATAGATATAGAATCGACATTCAAAAAATCACGAAGCGAAGGGTTTGGAGTAGAGGTAAAGCGAAGAATAATGACCGGCACTTTTGTGCTCAGTGCGGATGAGTATGATGCTTATTATGCTAAAGCTCAGAAAGTGCGAAGAGTAATTCGTGAAGAAAGTTTAAAAATCCTCGAAAAACATGATTTGTTTTTGTGCCCTACTACACCTACTACAGCGTTTGAGATAGGTGGAGATATGAGTAAGGATCCTATAAAAATGTATCTGGCAGACATTTTTACTGTACAAGCACCATTAGCAGGACTTCCAGCCATATCAGTCCCCACCATGGAGGCTAACGGTCTAAGTATCGGGATGCACTTTATGGCGAATGAGTTTGCAGAAACAGAGCTGTTTAATATTTCTCAGGTAGTGTCTGATTACTATGCGAGTTAGCATAGGGATAATAGCAGCTTTTTTAAGCGTATTGAGCACAGCTCAAAACGTATCTATAAGTACGGAGCTTAACTCTATGGAGAGAGTGGTTACTTTGACTTGTTCTGACCAGGTAGAGGAATACGTAAAACAGTATAGAACTACTAAAAACAAACATACACAACAAGCCCTAAACCTTTTCTTGCCTCACGATCAGCAACTGAGAGCAATATTCATAGAGGCTGGTGTCCCAGAGGAACTTAGGTATTTGGCGTTGTATTATTACTTAGATATGAAGATAAGTTCTACAGTAAAGGGTCCCTTTTATCTGACTAAATCTATCGCATTAAGAAAAGACTAATACTCAAAATTGAAACTGGATAGAAATAAATATCTGGAAAGCAGAAGTCTAAAACCAAGAACACTGTTGATAGTAATAGTCAGCGTGAATATTCTATTGGGGCTGGTAGTTGCTCTGTTTCCTAAAGAGGGAATACATCTAGGTGGCGACCAAAAATTAAAATTTGTCAGTTTTGAAGAACTAAGCGGCAAAGGAGATACGCTTATAGAAATAAATATAGACGAAGTGCTGGCAGGAGTATCTCCAACGGAAGAAGATAGTAGTAGCTCAGAAAACGCGGAGGTGAAGAGCTCTAGCGAGCAAAGTATCGCAACCAAAGACACCATAATAAAGCCGGATAAAAAATATGTAACAAGTAGGAGCTTGCAGTTACCATTGAATAATCCAGAAGCACTTCGCACTCTTCTCTACGGTTTAATAAACGAGAGTAAGAGTAAAGTAGTACGAATACTGCACTATGGCGACTCGCAACTAGAAGGGGATCGAATTACAGACTATTTCAGAAACAAGATGCAGAAGAGATTTGGGGGTAAAGGTCCTGGAATTCTGCTTCCTAATGAGCCCGCAGCCTCTTCGAGAATAAGTGCGTACGTGTCGTCTTCTAGTAACATAAAGAAGAAAGCGGTATATATAAACGGGAGCAAAGCGTCTGATGGCAAGTATGGCTTAGGTTCTTCGGTATTTGAGATTTCAGGAAGTAATAACCATTTTAAGGAATGGAAACAAGTTGCCACAGATTCTGGCTTAAGAATACCCGTATTTAGCGACGAAAAACAAGCCGTTGCTTTCATCCAAGTGAAGAATGGTCACTATGGGTATGCATTGGCTCGAAAGTATGATAAGATAACGTTGCTGTATGAGAGTGAGGAGCATTTTAACATAAATTTGAAGAGAGATACTTTTGTTAAAGATTATTTGATCTCACCATCTCAAGGTTTAGGTCTACAGAGATGGGATTTAGGTGCACAAAAAAAACTAAAGCTTAGCTTTACTAACGGCAAATTTCCTAAAATATATGGCCTAGCACTGGACGGATATAGAGGTGTAGCTGTGGACAATTTTGCTATGAGGGGAGGTTCTGCTGTAGGTTTCGATAAGATGGATGAGCGTTTGTATGGTAAGCAATTAAAAGAGATGAATGTCTGTGCTATTTTCTTACAGTACGGTATAAATGTGGTGCCCAACGTGCGAAGCGACTACGGCTATTATAAAAGCATCCTAATCGAGCAACTCAAAAGCATTAAATCGGCTCAACCTGGAGTATCTATAGTTGTAATAGGTCCTAGCGATATGAGCAAAAACGATGGCGGCAACATGGTGTCTTATAGCAATATACCCTTGATAAGAAATGCTATGAAAGAAGCTGCTTTGGAGACGGGATGCTGCTTCTGGGATCTGTATGAGGCCATGGGTGGAGAGAACTCTATGTCTGCCTGGGTAGACAAAGGTCTAGCACAAAAAGACTACACACATTTTAGCTATAAAGGAGCTAGGTACGTAGGCGAAATGCTCTATAATGCTGTAATGGAACAAGTAGAAAAGAAGTGATGAAATTAACTGCAGAATACTTTATGAAACAGGCTCTAAGACAAGCTGAAAATGCTTTTGCTGAGGAAGAGGTACCTATAGGAGCCATAGTCGTAGCAGAAAATAAAATCATAGGTAAAGGGTACAATCAAGTAGAGAAACTAAATGACCCCACTGCTCATGCAGAGATGCTTGCTATTACTGCAGCTAGTGCATATCTTAATTCTAAGTATCTTAACGAGTGTGAGATATACGTAACCGTAGAACCTTGTGTGATGTGCTATGGAGCCATTAAAAACGCGCGAATAAAAATAATACACCTAGGGTGTCTGGAGCCTAAGCATGGGTTTACAAATTTTCTGCTTAAGGAGGACAAGATTAAGGTAAACCAGGGAGTATTGGAGCAGGAGAGTGCTATGCTTATGAAGACATTTTTTGAAAGTAAGCGTTAGTTTTATTATATTCGTTGTTCATTACGCTACTACGGATGGAGATTTGACACCGTGTTTTAACTATTTTTAAGACACAGGTATGAATAAAGTATTAAAACAAGAATCGTCTGCAAGCAAGCTATGCACTATAGAACTTTTTGGTGCCAATGGCAGTAAAACTATTTCTGGAAATCAGCCTATTCTCTTCACTAAGCTAGTGACTACAGAGGGGAAAAACACTTGGATTCTTTTGCATCAGAACTAGGAGGTCCTCAAGGTTTTAATTAAAACCTCAAAACTGCATTAAACTTTACACCAAAAGGTTGTGCATTTGGATGTTTTTCATCTAGGTAGGTAAGACGGTGTATGAAATCTACACGTATAAATCGGAAGATGTTTTCTACACCGTAGCCCATTTCTATATACGGCTTTCCATTTTCAAAAAAGTTCGGATTAGTAAACGCAGCATCATTAAACGGCATAAGTGCTCTGTTAGCTTCACTCATGGTTCCGTACACGGCCTTTGTATTTACGAAACTACGCCATTTCAGCTTTTTGGCTAGAGGTATTCTATTCATAATGAGCCCATTAAACTGATGCTCATAATCAGCAGAAATATATTGGTCAGCGGCAAACTCGAAAAAGTCCATCAAATTATAGGACAAGGTGCTGCTAAAAATAGACTGATTACCCCGCATAATGTAAAGAGCAGGATAAGGAGCTTCACCAAAGGTTTTGTAGGCTTTCAGTGTGTATTCAAACATACCCAGGTTACCCAAACTATTGTATTGCCAAAGCTCAGCCCCTATTTTGTCAAAAGTAAAATCACCACCAAGTACATCATCAAAACTGTGGGTATAATCTAAAGACAAGACAGGAGACTTCAGGTTGCCTAAACTATATCGGCTAGTGCGTCTGTAGATGAACTGCTCTTTGCGAGAGAAGCGACCTCGCAGATTTACTGAGGAGATATCAAAGTTGGAACGAATGGAAGAGGTGGTATCTCCAGAAGTTTCATAGTAGCCAAAATTAAAATCTCCTACCGGTATAAATTCATATGTTTTGTGGGTGAAATTTACCCGTTGGGTATATCCTTTTACCAGTTCTTTTTCAGCCCATACTTTTTTAGTGAAACTGCGATTTATTTGGTCTGTCCCTAATAGTGCAAAGGCATCGTACAACGCCGAAGTCCCCACATCTTCGTCAGTCAAACCGATAAGCTCTACGTCCTTTTTAATGTAAATTCCAGCCTTTGACCACTTAGTTCTGTTAAACACGTAGTCAGCAAATGCTCCGTATTTAAATTGTTTATCTCCGAAGCCATAGGCACCATATCCTCTAAATTGGAAATCTTTGTGAAAAGCGGGGGAAGTTCTGAAACCTATGCGCGTCCTTAGGCCTTCCAGGTTGTTATACCCAAGCAGATAATACCATGGACCTATATCTATTTTACCTTTTGGTATGTGGCCTTCTACAGCTATTTCTACAATATCGATATAGCTTTTGATCATAGGCTGGTTTTTTAGCGAATCGACCATCTGATATACGCGTTTGTCGTCTTCGGTTATTTGCTCATGACGAGCAGTATCCCAATATTCTTCTGACCGATCAAAAGAATTGTTTGTTACTCCTATTTTTTCTTCATAGAAGGGCAGTTCGTGTACTTCGTTTATTTTGGTATTTTTGGTGCTATTGTAGTACAGGCCTATCATTCCCACCGTATTATTAGTAAGCTCTGCGATATCTATGAGGACACGTGTTTTGCTGGGCAACCAGTAGGTTGGTTTTACTTCTTGAAATTCTTGTTGTATTTTTAGCTTCTCTATAAAATTCAGGTTAGCCTCACTCGTTATTTCTAGACTAAGTTGTTTGAGAGCGTAGGAGTTGGCCTCTATCCAAATCATTCCTCTAAAAACTAAGTCAATAGGGTTTTTGGGGTCTACTTGTATTTGGTAGCAAGATTTTCCGTCTATAATAACACTATCTCGTAGTGTAAAATGATAGTAAGAATTTGCTGTATTACTCATAGGGGATATGAAATCCTTGTCTAGAATATACAGGTTATTTTCGTAGAAATTGTATTGCTGGAAGGTAGAACCTAGTATCTGCGACACATAACTCTCGTCACCTACACCAACTCCCTGTATTTTTGAAGCTTTTATTTTCTCTTTGGTTCGTCGAGGGAACTTACGGAAGTAATAGTCACTGATGGTTTCGGATACAAAAACAGGCAACACTTTTTTTGTTGAGCTATCGCTAAAAGAGCTAATGGTGTCAAAAAGCGGCTCCATAGCACTGTATATTTTTCGTTTTTTAAATTTTTCAGTTACGTTATCTATAGCGAGTTGTACTTTGTTATAGGCTTCGTATTCGTAAAACTCTATTTTTTCTGGGTTATGATCCTTTTTTCGTTTTTGAGCACGTTTCATGATGATCACTGCGGGATTTATAGCACCTGGTCGTACTACGAATTCTTGCAGTGAGCTAGAAGCTTCGCTAAGCGAAAAGTGTATAACTTGGGCCTGGTTAAGGATCACTTCTTTTCGGATAGAAATGTAGCCCATATATGAGGTAAGTAGGCTGTCTACTTGCTCCCCAGTTTTTATGGAGTAATACCCATCAAAATCTGTAATAGCACCCAGTTGTATATTTACTCCTCTTATAGCCACATAAGGCAGGGGGTCACCGGTGGTAGCGTCAGTTACTCGTCCGGTTATGCTGGTTTGGCACCATGCTGAGCTGCCTACAAAAGCGGAGAAGAATATGAGTATAATAGTTTTCACTTTTGAGGAAGTAAGGAGCAAGTATAATTAAAAAGGAGTTTGTTTTATATCAAAAACTCTAAAACGGCCTTTTCAAAAGCTTTTGGCTGTTCTGCGTGTACCCAGTGCCCCGCATTTTTGATGTTAAGGAACTCAGAGTTTGTGAATGTTTCTTCTATGGTCAGCATATCATTTTCTGTTATGTATCCTGATTTTTCACCATAGATAAATAAGGTAGGCACACTTATAATCCACTGAAACTCCATGACGTCTATCATTTTAGGATAGAATGCTTCTATAGGTTTTAGGTTAAACTTGAGGTGGTATCCAACATCTGATTTATCTAAGTTTTTGAGAAGAAATTGACGGACGCCAATATTGCTTTCTATTATCGCAAGAGCGCTATCTGCCTCTTTTCTAGTTTCGCATTTAGAGAAGTCTATAGTATTGAATGCATTGAAGTATGCGGTATGTCCGGGCTTATATTTTTTAGGAGCAATGTCTACTACAATGAGCTTTTCTATCTTGTCTGGGTGTAGATCTGCAAATTTCATTGCGGTTTTACCACCCATAGAGTGACCCAATATAGTTGCTTTTTCTATGCCTATGTGGTCTATTAAGTCTGCCAAATCCTGTGCCATTAGTTCAAAAGACATGGCGTCACTATGTGGGCTTTGTCCGTGATTTCGTTGATCTACAGTGACTATATTAAAATGAGCAGAGAGTTTTCTGGCCATATTGTGCCAATTATCTAGCATACCAAAGAGCCCGTGAAGGATAAACAGGTACTCTGAGGAGTGTGGATTAGCGTATATCTTGTGAAAAAGCTTCATTTTGCTGCACAAAGGTCTTAAAATTTTGCATAAAAAAACCACTCGGTACCGAGTGGTTTTTTATGGTCTGGTGAAACTGTTATCCTAAGATATCTTCTACTGGAGTATACTCCAAGTCAAAGGCTTCAGATACTCCTTTGTAGCAAACTTTTCCATTTACCACGTTTAGCCCAAGTTTAAGTTCTTTATTTTCATTACAAGCCTGTCTCCAACCTTTATTGGCCAACTGAACAGCATACGGGAGAGTAGCATTTGTGAGCGCTACGGTAGACGTGTATGGTACTGCACCTGGCATATTAGCTACACAGTAGTGCACGATGTCATCTATGATATAAGTAGGATCTTCGTGTGTAGTCGGCTTACACGTTTCTATACATCCACCTTGGTCTACTGCTACATCTACCACTACTGTGCCTGGAGACATTAGTTTTAGCATGTCTCTAGTGATTAGGTTTGGAGCTTTAGCCCCCGGTATCAGCACTGCACCTACTATGAGATCCATATGTGGTATAAGTTCACGTATATTCATCTCGTTACTAAAACGAGTAACTACATTTGCTGGCATTACATCATTTAGGTACCTAAGTCTTGTTAAACTTAGGTCTAGTATAGTCACTTGAGCACCTAGTCCTGCAGCCATTTTAGCCGCTTGTGTGCCTACTACTCCACCACCTAATATCAGTACTTTTCCTGGAGTTACCCCTGGCACTCCGCCCAGTAGCACACCTTTTCCTTTTATCGGCTTCTCTAGGTACTTGGCACCCTGTTGTATTGCCATTCTACCCGCTACTTCACTCATAGGTATGAGAAGAGGTAAGCTCTTGTCAGCAGACTCTACGGTCTCATAGGCCAAACATACTGCACCACTCTCTATCATAGCGTCTGTAAGTGGTCTGTGACTTGCAAAATGGAAGTACGTGAATACTAACTGGTCTTTTTTGATAAGCTTATACTCCGACTCTATTGGCTCTTTCACCTTCATTATCATTTCGGCGATAGCGTATATCTCCTCTATGGTATCCAGCATTTGTGCACCAGCATCCATATACATTTGGTCATTAAAACCACTACCTACACCACCTTTCTTTTGTACATAGACAGTATGCCCACGCTTAGTAAGTTCAAGTGCTCCACCTGGGGTAAGAGCTATACGGTTTTCATTGTTTTTGATTTCTGTAGGTACACCGATGATCATATTTTGAGATTCTTTAATTAGTGCAAAAGTAAGTTTTTTACTATTCGGAAACGTCATTTGTTCTTAGGTGGAAAGTTTCTATATTTGATTCATATGTTAATGTTTTTGAAATCCCTCTTTGTCTTAGGCGTTCTATGTGTTATCAGTAGTTGAAAAAAGGATAAAATAGCTGATTCTTGTGAAAACAATACACCAAAAATTTTACCTAGCAGCTTCAATCAAGACTCAGCTCTTGTCTTTATCCTAACGCATTTACACCTAATGGAGATGGAGAATAGTTCTTAGTCTACCTCACATTCACCACCTCAGCTCTATACGTGCCTTTATCAGTTGTTACCGTTATCCAGTATACACCGCTTCCCGCCGTCCATTGAAGCACAGCTTTTGATCCATTGATGCTTTGGGTATTTTCTACCAGTTGGCCTTGGCTATTGTAGAGCGCTAGACTTTTTATGATGCCAAGTGCTGTAGCATCTATAGTCACTTGCCCATTGGTAGGGTTGGGGTATACCTTGAGTGGAGAGCTAGATAGTTTACCTATACCCAAAGTTCTTAGTATGCTATTAGAAGTATCAGAGATACATCCATTGGTATCTTGATGGACTGCTGTAAAGCTTCCTATTCTGCCATTTATTCCTATGACATTAGCGTTAGCATCAGTAGTTGCCACGTTGTCTAAGAACCAGTAGTGTGTTCCAGTAAGGCTAGACGCTATACTATCTCCTACTCTAGTAAGGGTAGGCACATTGGTATTGCTATTAAAAGTAACATTTACTGTATCAGAAGAGCTACATCCGTTAGAGTCGGTAACGCTAATCGAGTAGTCGCCAGAGGTGTTGATAGTGGTGTAGCTTAGTGTATCGCCATTACTCCATGAGAAGCTGTTTCCCGGAGCAAGAGCCAGTAAAAGGCTATCGCCACAAAAAGCAGTGTCGTTACCCAATTCTATATTTGGAAGACTATGAATATTCACATATGCAGAATCTGTATTAGAACATCCTTGATTATCTTCAAAGTATAGAGAATACATTCCAGCAGTGTTTAAGGAAACACTTTGAGTAGTATCCCCAGTGTTCCAGAGGTATGTGTCAAAAGACTTGCTTGTCAATAGTACCGCAGTATCACTACAATATGCTATGGTATCCGCCCAGTCTTGAGAAGGAACGGTATATATGTCTATGCTGATAGTGTCTCTACTTTGGCATCCATTGGTGTCTGTAGTGACGATGCTATACTCTCCTGTACTACTTACAGAAATAGAGGATGTGATGGCACCGGTATTCCAAAGCTGTGAGCTCATACTGTTATTTGCTAGAGTTATAGATCCACCGCATTGTGAACTATCGTTTCCTAGATCTACTTCTTGTGCATTCCAAATGGTTATATGTGCAGTATCTCTATTTTGACACCCATTAGAGTCAGTAACTAGAATATCATAATCGCCGGATGTGTTTATGGTTATGGTCTCATTACTAAGGCCAACATTCCAGGCATAGCTTGCGAATGTGCCTGCAGTTAGGGTCATGCTGGCTTCACATGTAGTGCTATCCTCGAGGTGTGTCACTGGCAGTGGATTGATTATAATATTGGGAGTATCTGAGTATTCACAGGTAAATGAATCACTGTAGCTTACCCATGGACTACCTTCTTGCGTAAAGCTGCGTAGAGAATCTGTACTCCCATCGCTCCATAGGATAGTGCTAAATAGGGAGTCTAATTCTAAGACGATACTGTCTCCCAAGCAGGTAGAATAGACTTCTTCGAAGTTATTATCAAAATTGTCTTTGGTTCTTATTCTAACTTTATCTTGATTGATTTTGCCAGTAGAATCCGTGACTCTCACGGTATAGGAGTTGTCTAATAACCTAGGCAAATCAAGCAGAGCAAGAGAAGATAAAGTGTCTCCAGTCAAAAGGGTAGTGTCATTCTCGTACCATTGATAGCTAGGAGGTCCTTTGGCATATGTGGTAGTAGTGTTAAGGACAATAGAGGTGCCTGCGCATATGAGCGTATCATCAGCAAAATCGATTAGGGTCTGCAATACTGAATCTACCTGTAAAGTATCATAGTAGGTTCCAGGACAATTGATCGGACTGTTGTTAATCACAGATTGTATATGAAAGATTGTATTTCTATTTATACGAACGGTATCTTTATGTTGAGGAGTAAGAAAAGAATTCGTTGAATTAAATTTTACAATGTTCGTATCAGATATTAGAACATTTGTACTATCTAATACTGTTATAAAGTAAGAAGGGTTGCCTTTAAACGTAGTAGAATCAATTTGATTTTCGACTACATAGATGTCGTTTGATATCTTAGTTATGACAAGCTGCGTTTCGGCTCTTTTCTTTATACGAACTCTAAAAGCTCTAGTAGATCTTGCCACTACAGGACAAGCGTCATCCTCCACCGTAGCAGTAAATGTATAAGGTAGAGTGCTTGCAGAACCATAAGGCGGAGTCCAGCAAAAGCGACCTGTTTTTAGTCTTGTGGTGTCATATAAAATCGTAAAACTGGCATCTGGTATACCTCTGTTCCACGAGAGTAGTACAGTATCTGCTGGAGGAAGAGCTGTAGGTGGAGGAGGAACAAATACATTGTCAGTTGTAGTTACATTAAAACAAATTTGGTCACCTTCACATACATTATAAGAATATGGTCCATTGACTATGGGAGGGTTGTTATCAGGACAAGTTACTATTGCTAACTGCATGTCTCGGGTGCTCGCTCCTATAATTTGAGCTACACCATTACTATCATCTCGCCATTCAGTCACTTTTATGACGATTACTGTGACTTCATTACAATTGACAGGAGTAACAATAAGCTCTCCTGTTATTGGATTTAAATATATACCTATCGGTGGACTTGTATTTGGATTATTATACGGATACGATAGAGTACCTGGATAGTATGCTGATATTGGGACACCAAAGTAAGGGGTGATTTGATTATATCCTTTTCTAGGATTGGCAAGACTATAGCTCAAAGAGTCTAAATCTATGGTGTCAATAGCACCAAGAGTATGATATAGTGGCTGGTTGCAGCACGCTAATCCCATAGCGTCAGTTGTAAATTGAGGAGATGAATTACAGGGAGCTTTGTTTAAATCTATTTCTACATCATTATAAAGAGTGCCACTTGGACCGGTAGTTATTGCACCATTTCTAGCATTCATGGCGGCACTTAATATGACCCTTCCAGTGCAAGATGCGAAGGAACTTAATGCTGTAGAATTAAAATCTACGATTCCTTTATAAACGTGTTTTTCTATTCCCGCACCAGTGGCAGTAGTATTACTCGGACTGCAACCTGTGGATGTAGTAGCACATAGTGGTGTGATGTCTGTGATACTGCTAAGCGTCAAGGTTACTGTGCCGGTAGTAGTGCCACACCTTAGTGCCATTTGACCTGCATTAGTCATGGCTATCCCTCTACAGTCCCTATACCAGGTTAGAGATACTTCAAATTTCAGCGTGTCAATGCATGTATAAGTGATGTCACAACCCATCAGATGAGTAGCATATGATTTTTTGGCATTTAAAGAAAGTAAAAGTAGAAGGGAAATGGTGATAAGCTTTTTCATAAAAAAATTAGATGTCTTATAGTATTAGACACAATAGGATGCAAAACGTTGCATCAAGTAAACTCAGTTTACCACATCTTTGGCGATTTCTTCTGGCAGCTTACCCGCAGCTAGACCCTTCACTATAGCTTCTTCGTATTTGTCCAGTTTAGCGAGAAGCAGATCTTGTACGCTTTTTCGTGCCCAGTAGTGCATTTGCTCTTTGCGACGAGTTACTTTCCATTCACCAGAAGTTATTTGTTTTTCAAAATCGAATGCTTTCTCCCAAAACGTATCTATTCCCTTGTCATGTAGAGCAGATGAGGTAATGACCTTCGGAATCCACTCCTTACCTGAGCCTGTGCTGAGCGGAGTCGAAGTGGGCATCAGATGCAGTGCCATACTGTACTCTTTGGCTGTGAGGTTAGCTTGCCTTTCTGCATCGCCGTCTGCTTTATTTATCACTACGATGTCTGCCATCTCCATGATTCCTCGTTTTATACCTTGCAGTTCGTCTCCGCCACCGGGGTTTAGCACTAGAGTGAATAGATCTGTAAGCTGTGCCACCTCAGTTTCTCCTTGGCCCACCCCTACACTTTCTATGAGTATGGTGTTATAGCCAGCCGCCTCACACAGCAGCATAGCGAGTCGTGTGTTTTTGGCTAGTCCTCCCAGTTGTGATCCAGCAGCGGTAGGCCTTATATACGCTCGGTCGTGTGCACTGAGTTTATTCATTCGGGTCTTATCCCCCAATATACTTCCATGTGTTTTCCCGCTACTTGGGTCTATGCTTAGTACGGCTATTTTTCGGGTTGGGTCTTGGAGTAGTTTTATTCCTATCGCTTCTATAAATGTACTCTTTCCTGCTCCGGGAGTTCCGGTTATTCCTATTCTATAGCTGTGGTCCTGTGGTCCAAAGTGTGTTATCACTTCCAGAGCTAGGTCACGCTTCTCTGGAAGCGTACTTTCTGCTAGAGTGATGGCTTTGCTCAGTGCTCTAGAGTCATTGGCCTCTATTCCTCGTATGAGTTCTTCTTTGGTCATTCTTGATAAAACACTCTATTCACACGCTCGCTTACCTTTACCAGAATCTCATAGGATATGGTACCTATGGTTTTGGCTAATTCCTCTACTCGTGGATTGTCTCCAAATATAATTACCTCATCTCCTTCTGAGCAGTCTATGTGGCTCACGTCACACATAGACATATCCATACACACATTTCCTACTATTGGGGCTTGCTTGTTATGGATGGTAAAAGCGCCCTTGCCTTGACTGAAACTGCGAGAGTACCCATCTGCATATCCTACAGCTACTATGGCGATTCTGCGGTCTGTACTAGTCTTACTATGCTGTCCATAGCCAATACCCGTGTTAGCAGGGACCGTTTTTATCTGAGAAATGTAAGACTTAAAAGTCCCTACTGGCTGCAGTGTGACATCGTTTTCTAATGAAGAAATACCATATAGACCGATACCCATTCTCACCATATCAAAAGTAGCGGAAGGTAGTCGTTCTATGGCGGCAGTATTAGCGAGGTGTTTTAGTATGGGTGTACCTAGTTCGTTTTCCAGAGTGGCACTTATGTAGTTAAAATCTGAGATTTGCTGTTGAGTAAAGTCATCTAGTGAATCGTCGTCAGATGCAGCTAGATGGCTAAAAACGGACGCGACATTCAGATTTTTATTCGCTTGAAGCTTAGATACCAATAAGGATATATCGTCTTTATGAAAACCCAGACGCCTCATACCCGTATCAAACTCTAGATGAATCCCTATATCCTCTTTTATTACCTTTTCTAAACTAGCAAAAGAGTAGATTACCGGCTGTATATCGTCTTCTTGATATGGCGTGAGGTCCGTTAGGTCAGGATTTAGTACCATTATAGGGGTAGAGATACCAGAAGCACGCAGTTGGGTGGCCTCATCCGTATATGCTACACCCAGATAATCTATATTGTTTTTTTGTAAGAGCTTTGCTATCTGGTAATCACCACTTCCGTATGCTAGCGCCTTCACCATAGCCATTACTTTAGTTTGGTTTCCTACTTTATCTTTTATAGCATCTATATTCTGCTGCATCCTGCTAAGGTTTATTTCTAAGCAGGTTTGATGCGTTCTTTTTCTTAGCCTTTCTGCTATTTTTTCAAATTCAAAGATACGCGCACCTTTGAGTAGGATACACTCATCTTTGAGTTCATATATTGGATGTTGCTTTAAAAAAGAAGCGGTATCTGGGTAAAACATACTCGGCAGGTCAAATACGCTTTGTGCATTGGATATCTCTTTTCCAATTCCTACTAACAGACTAACCTCATGTTTTTGAAGTACACTATTTACTTCTTCGTAAAGTTTTGAGGGTTCTAGATTGTTTTCCAGAATATCAGAGAGTATTACAGTTATCTTTTTATGCGTATTCTGTTGTTTTAAAAAATCAAATGCAATATCAACAGACTGAAAATCAGAATTATAAAAATCTAAGATTAGTGTATTCCCTTGTGCACCTTCTACCTGCTGTAGCCTCATGTCTATGGTAGGCAGTACAGCTAATTTAGTAATGAGCGGCTCTATTTCTTCTCCTAGTGCCAGTGCAGTAGCTAGTGATGTGAATGAGTTTTCTACGGTAGCTTTATCTGTAGTAGGCAGCTGTACTTGATAGCTTTTGCTTAGGTAGGTGACGGTATATTCATTGGAGGTAGATGGTACCACATGGAGATTAGACTCAGCATCATCTCCCCAGGTAAATGTATTTTTACCTAGTTTTTTAACAGCAGAAAGCACCTCTGGTTGGTAGGAGGAGCATACGATCGTATCACAGTTTGCAAACAGCTGGAGTTTCTCGTTCAGCTTCTGTTCTGTACTTTCAAAATTAGCAGAATGGGAGTCTCCTAAATGAGTAAACACGCCTATAGTTGGCCGTATTATTCTTCGGAGGTTATCCATTTTGTTTGGTTGGGATATGCCTGCCTCAAAAATTCCGAGGGTGTGGTGGTCTCCTTTCAGCCTCCAGACAGATAGCGGAACACCCATTTGCGAGTTATAGCTTTTGGGGCTTTTAAAGACCGTGTGGCTATCATTTAGCAGCGTACTTAGCCATTCTTTAACTATGGTTTTCCCGTTACTTCCGGTAATAGCCACTATAGGTATCGTAAACTGATTACGGTGATGTGTTGCTAGCGTTTGGAGAGCATCAAGGGTGTCTTCCACCAAAATATAGTTACAGTCAATTTTAGGTTTAGTAGACACCAGTACCGCTTTAGTTCCTTGATTTATAGCCTGAGGTACAAAATTGTTGCCATTATTTTTTGTTGTTTTAATGGCAATAAAAAGAGCAGAATGCTGTCTGCTGCTTCGTGTATCAGTGTAGATGTTTAGTATCTCCAAGGCTCCATTTCCATGAAGTTTTCCGTTTACTATGTCTGCTATAGTTTTTAATCTGTACAAGGGAATTACAAAAGTAGTGTTATTGTGCACTAATTTAGCAGCCTCAGAGTGACAGAGTATCGTAAAATAAAACACACACCTAATCAGGCCAAAAGTAAGATAGCTAAGTATTGTGCTTATCAGGAGAGGTGTCATCAGGAGGTTAGAGACAAGCTGTACTCTTATGGACTTATGCCAGATGATGTAGAGTTGCTTATTTACGAGCTTATTCAGCACGATTTTGTGAATGAAGAACGCTTTTCTATATCCTATGTGAGAGGGAAGTTTATATACAAGAAGTGGGGCAGAGTTAAGATAAGAATGGAGTTAAAGAAGCGCAAGATATCAGACTATTGTATCAAGAAAGGGATGCAAGAAATAGACGGAGATAAGTATGAGGAAGTGTTGCTAGGACTTTTAAAAAAGAAAATCGAAAGCCTCAAGGCCATTAAAGGATATCAAAAAAATTACAAAGCAGCTCAATTTGTAATGAACAAAGGGTATGAAGGAGATATAGTATGGGCCTTGATTAAAGCACATTTCCCAGACCCTAAGTAATATGGAAATACTGAATCATTTAAATATTCCGAGCCCAATAACTAAGGTTAAAACAGCTTGGAGTGAAAGTGCGGGAATAGAACTGCATATAAAAAGAGATGACCTCATTCATCCCATTATATCGGGAAACAAGTGGAGGAAGCTATCTGGAGTGTTTGCTCACTACTCTAGCCAAGCATACAGCAGCTTGGTAACATACGGAGGAGCATATTCTAACCATTTAGTAGCTACTGCGGCGTCTTGTGCAGCTATGGGCTTAGTATGTAAGGGAGTCATTAGAGGAGAGGAGCCCAAGGCGTTAAATCCAGTATTAATAATGTGTAAACTCTATGGTATGAATCTTCGATTTGTTTCCAGAGAAGCGTATAGGGAGATCAATAGGACAGAAGGCATACAAGACGGTGTATTGCATGTACCGGAAGGGGGAGCAAGTAAACTAGGTACTAAGGGCTGCCAAGAAATTTTAAATGAAATAGACCTCACGCACACAAATAAAATCTTTGTTTCCTGTGGCACGGGGACTACCATTAGCGGGATGAGTCAGTCTCTACTAGAAGTAGAAGATCCACCTACTATCTATGGAATACAGGTACTTAAAGGAGAGGGATATATAGCAAAAGACATAAAGCAAGAGTATGGAATTACAGATGTGGTTATCTATGATCAGTATCACTGCGGCGGATACGCCAAAACGAATGGAGAACTGATTGAATTTATAAAAGAGTTTGCTCGTGAGACAGGTGTGCTTTTAGACCCTATCTATACTGGCAAAATGATGTTAGCTATCCGGAAACTGTGTGAAAATAAAACCATAAAAAACGGCGAGAAAATACTCGCCATACACACGGGAGGACTTACGGGCTGGTTTGGTAAAGCTTCGGAGCTATAAACCTTCGTATTCTTAAAAGCCATAGGTACTCTCGTAGTATGCGTATAGCTTGCTGTCAGGCGTATGAAGAATAGGTCATTGATATCCGTATCTAAACACACACTTTTTTATCGAAGCGTTACTTTAGCCGCTCAAAATGAATAAGGAGCCGCGTTTTCTAAATCTTGACTTAAATTAAAAACCCCTTGCAATGCAAAGGGTTCAATTGATAATATGAAATATTTTTATTGTTCTGAAGGAGCTACTACTGTAGGAGTTAAAGGTACAGCAACCTTATCAACTACACCTCTGATAGTAAGGAATTCTGTTCCTCCGTCACCATTGTGCTTTACAGTTATAGTCTTGGTAAAGTTACCAGGTCTTCCTTTAGAGTTATAGATTGCTGTGATTACACCTTCTGTTCCTGGTGCAATAGGCTCTTTAGTCCATTTTGGTGTAGTACATCCGCATGAAGCTTTTACGCTATTAAGCACTAAAGGGGCGTTACCCGTGTTTTTGAAGGTAAAAGTAACGGTAGCTTGCACGCCTTCTTGGATAGAGCCGAAATCGTGCGAATTCTTCTCAAGACTCATTTTAGCCTTAGATTCAGAAGACAAGGTTATTTTGTCACTTTGAGCTACTGTGATAGCAGAAAATCCGAATACGAAGGCGGTTAGTAAGATTAAATTTTTCATTTTTCTATGTTTAATAATTATTTCAAAATTAGTGTTCGTTACATTAATAACAAATAGAATGCCAAAATAAAAGGCATATGGGTTTACGATACTAAGAATACGTAGGTTTTCGTTTTTCAATGAAGGCGGTCGTTCCTTCCTTGAAATCATTGGTCTCGAAGCTCTTTGCGAAACTGTCTATTTCGTATTGTAGACCGCCTATGTTTTCATACAAGGCATTGGTACATTTGATCACTTCTGCTACGGCTAGGGGTGATTTGCCAGCTAATTTCTCAATATATTGTATGCATGTAGGCATTAACTCTTCTAGTGTCACCACCTGAGTTACCAGTCCATAGTCTAATGCAGTAGCTGCATTTATAGACTTAGCAGTGATGAGCATATCTAGAGCTCTACCTCTGCCTATTATCTGTGCTAGTCGCTGTGTTCCGCCATATCCTGGAGGTACTCCTAGGTTTACTTCTGGCTGACCAAATAGAGCATTTTCACTGGCTATTCTCACGTGGCAACACATAGTAAGCTCACATCCGCCACCAAGGGCATAGCCATTTACAGCAGCTATTACTGGAATCTCACTTTCCTCTACGCTGGTAAATATCTTTCCTCCAGCAGCACTCATCTTTTTAGCGGAAGCACCATCAAAGTTCGCAAACTCCGAAATGTCTGCTCCTGCAGCAAAGGCCTTGTTGCCCTTGCCTGTAAGGATAATGCCACGCACTGACTTTTCAGAATTAAGTCGAGCTATTTCGGTTCCTATTTCTTGGATCAGTTCTATGTTGAGTGCGTTGAGTTTGTCTTCACGATTTAGTGTAATGATTTGCACTACGCCTTTATTTTCTGAGATAATATTATTGTACATCTTGGGGCAAAGATATGAATTAGGATTGTGTGGCTTTAGGGTAAATAAAATGCGGCATTTCAATCGGCCCTTAGTTGCAAAATTCCGCAACAGCAATACTATTTGTGTTAAAACTGGCCTCGGAGTTCAATGGATAGAATAGAAGTTTCCTAAACGTTAGATGCAAGTTCGATTCTGCTTCTTTCATTTAGAGCGATACATAATTGAGGTATGACCCGCCGGAGAGAGCGAAGAATGAGTGATAGTAGGAGGGATTCTGCTTCCCGCTACCCAATGCGATTTGTCGAATTGATAAATTTAATTGGCCTATATTTTTAGACTAAAGGCTAGACAAAAGACTAGTATTTGCCTCTGATATCGTTTTAATGAAATTTAATAAAAACGTGATTGATGAAGCACTACATTGGGGAACTGTAATTAAACCAACGGCTCCTTCCTTAAATATCAATTTAGGGCTAGGTCTTAGATTTTTAAAAACAAATTAAATTGAAGAATTATTAAATGAACTTAGAGACTTTGCTAATTAGCGAAATTGGGAGCTCTAACTGAAATGTTTCAATGGTTGGAGACTGAAAACCCTATGAATATTAACTTGGGAGCAAATCCATATTCATGGGTGGTTTCAAGTTGCTATTATTGGAGTTCGACTGAAACGGGTATTGAGAGTGCATGGAGACATAACTTTAGTTTTGGGATGAGTGGATTCATTGCTGACCGGGGCAATGAATATTTTGTTCGGGCTTTAAAGGTTTTTTAAGCCCACTTTATGTTATTTTAAATTTTTAAAAAAATATATAAATTAAGAAGAAAATAAAGCAAAGCAGGTAAAGTAAGTAAAAAGGAATCTCTTATTTTTATTCTTACTATAATACCACAAAACATTAATAGGACAAGGCCTCCAGAGGAGATAATTGAGAGCTTATAATTATACAAACCTATAAGTAAACCAACGCCACCAAGTAATTCTAAATAAGCAGTTACTGTTCCAAGACGTTCTAAGCCAAATCTTTTAAACTCCGCTTTCATTTTTGAAGAAACAAAAAAGTTAATGCCATAAAATAAAAAAGAAGTGCCAGAAAAGATAATTAACAAATTACGTAAGGTCACACTAAATATATTTATTTGATACCGCAGCAATAAAAAGACATAAAAGAAGTAATAAAAAAGACAGTATAAAATACAACCACGGGTGCTTTGCCTTGAAATGATAATATTGTGCGGCTAACATTAATGAGGCCATAAGCAGTGAAGAAACGAATAATAAATCTTTATACCATATACCTGCAATAAGTAGTGTAGATAAAATAATTTTTGAAGCACCTACTATATTACGGGTTAGGTCACTAAGGCCATACGACCTGAATTCCTTTTCAACATTATAAAATCTGAACACCCAGATAATCAATATTGTAATGGCAACAAGAATTTGGGCAATTATAGAAAGGGTTATCATAATATAGATTAATGGTTGAACACAAATATAATCTATTAAACGACATCAAACAAAAAGCATACCAACAGGCTATTCAATTTCAATTTTATCTAAAACCAGGGTAAAGGATTCATTTTTTTTATTTCCGATTAAAAAAAAACCAACTTACCTGTTTTTCTTTTAGAACAAATATAATGTATCAGGTATTTTATGGGCTGACAATGGGCTATAAGTTTAAATTATTATTCTAATTTTTATTTATGAACATAAAAATAACAACATTAACAGTAATTTTCGCTTCATTGGACTGAAACTTAAGTTAGATATTTCAATAGATTTATCTACTCAATGCGATTTATCGAACCAACGGATTTGGTTTCACTAGTTTATAAGTCAAAGGTTAGATAAGAGGAGCTAAGAGCCTTTACCAAAGCGGAATAGTTGAAGTCACATTCACTGTTCCGCTTTTTTGTTTAAGTATTTTTTTGATGAAAGGAATGTTAATTATCCTTATACTATGAATAATTATATTTCAAGTCTCGTTATATCATTTGTATTAATTAGCTCAAATATTTCATATGCACAGAATGTAGATGTTATGCCTCAAAATTTAATTAATGCTCCTGGTGTTTTTAATTTTAATACAGCAAGTTCTATCACAGGAAATATGACAAGGACTGAGTATGATAGAGATGGAGATGGCACAGCAGATGAAATTAGAACTTTCACCTATGATGCGAATGGAAATGAAACAAGGGAAGAGAGAGATTTTGATGGAGATGGCATGGTAGATGAAATTAGAACTTTCACCTATGATGCGAATGGAAATGA
>Ga0105053_10000330_pt1 | contig 70554 bp, 34 predicted proteins | sample BON01_FD_78093 | JGI IMG/M metagenome (GOLD analysis project Ga0105053, IMG submission 78093) | Freshwater microbial communities from Lake Bonney liftoff mats and glacier meltwater in Antarctica - BON-01 | ecosystem: Environmental > Aquatic > Freshwater > Ice > Glacier meltwater | place: Lake...
GGCCGCGCCGCGCCCGCGCCGCCCCGTGCCTGCCGTGGGGCGCGCCCGGGGGCGGGGGGCGGCCCCGCGGGGGGGGGGGGGTGGTGTGGGGGGGGGGGGGGGGGGGGGGGGGGGGGGGGGGGGGGGGGGGGGGATCGACGTCAGCGCTTGGACTTTGCTTTGCGCCCCCTCCGCTTGCACGGGGCCGCGCCGGGCGCCCGCGGCCGATATAAAGGTCGTGCGCGCCCAATGCGGGCGGTACTGCCGGTCGGCGCGATCGGGGAACCAAGGGATTCGACGCACCTGCGCGCCGCGAGCGAGACCCAACTCCCAGCGGGCAGACGCGAGAGCCCTGAAGCGCAGCAGCAGCAGCAGCAGGAGCGGAGGGAGCCCAGGCGCCCGCGCGCCCGGAGGCGCCTGCAGCCAGGCCGCGCTGCATTGGTTCCGGGCGGCCGCGGGAGGGGCGGGGCGCGCGGACGGGGGAGGGATTGGGGGGGGAGGGAAGTGGGCGCCGATCCAGGAGGGGGTTAGAGGCCTCCTTTGTGTTCTTGAGAACGTGAGCCCCCTTCGTCGTGACGGGGTGTGGCTTACTCCAGGGGTGAGGGGAAGCGCAAGAGCTTTTGGTGCAGATCGGGTTAGATTGAAGAAGCGGCGGCGCGCGGCGCGCGTGAAGACGACCGAGGCGACCCGGGGCGAGCGACGGCGACGGCGACATAGCGATTTACACCGAGCAACAATGCAAATGAGTGGGCTCCGCGTAACAAAAAAGATTCCGCCTACGGGACAATCGGGGGCAGGGGGCGCCAAGCGGGGAGAGAGAGAGCGGCGTTGGCAAGGGGGGGCGAGGCGCCGCGTGCTCGCGTCGTTCCCCCCGCCCCCCACGCGCGGCCGCCCTCCTTTTCCGCCCGTGCTGTGTCTAGACTTTCTTCTCCCAGCGGGCCTCCAACGACCGACAGACCAAGAAAAAGGGGGAGGCGGGGGGGGGGGGAAACCGGGTGCACGTGAGGCCCGTGAGAGGACAGGAGGATATGGCGCCGAGAAAAAAGAGCGCGCGCGCCCGTCGCTCTATGTCCCTCGCCGCCCCGCCCCGCCGCGCCCCGCCCCAGCCTCTCGGAGCGAGAAGGAAACGAAGGAATCGAAGAAAGAAACAAACCGGACGAGGAAAAAACCTCTCTCTCATAGCGCTCACTTGGACAGCTCCTTGAACACGGCCACCTCGACGATCCCCTTGACCGCCCCGATCCGCTCGACCACCTCGCGCGCCGGCTCGCTGTCCACGCCGATGGCCATCAGCGCGTCGCCCGCGCCGGCCTCCTGCTCGGCGCCCACCGCCATGAAGGAAATGTTGCAGCCGGCGTCGCCGAGCACGGTCCCGACGGCGCCGACGATGCCCGGCTGGTCGCGCTGGCGGCACAGGATGACCGAGCCGTAGAGCGACAGGTCGGCGTCAAATGTGCCGATCTTGGTCAGGTGGGGCGCGCCGCCCGCGCGCACGGCGCCGGCCACGAAGATGCGCCCGGCCTCGTCGACAGCCGCCGAAAACTTGGTCGCCGAGGTTCCGAGCGCCACCGACAGCGAAGAGAGCACCTCGCCGGCAGCGCCGGCGGCGCCGCCCGCGCCGCCCGCCGTCGCCGCGCTGCTGTCCGCGCACACCGTCACCTCGGCCACCCGCAGCCCGCGCTGCTTGGCCAGCAAGTCGGCGTTGACCAGGTTGACGTTGGCCGTCGTCGTCGCCTCCAGGATGCCCTTGATGACCATGGCGCGCAGCAGGCGGGTGTCGAGGTCGTCGCCGCGGGCAGACGTGTAGGTGATGCAGACGTCGCGGAATCCCACCGAAGAGGCACCCGTGCCGCGGGGGGTGCCGCCGCCGGCGCCCGGCTCGCTGGCCACCAGGGACACGGCCGCGCGCCCCAGGCCCTCGGCGAGGGCGACAAAGGGCGCGAGCTCCTTGAGCATGGCGCTGCTGATCATGGGCGCGTTGACGGCGGTGGACGACAGGCGGCCGGCGAGCGCGTCGACGACGGCCTCGACGACCTCGATGGCGACGCCCTCCTGGGCCTCCTGCGTCGAGGCGCCCAGGTGCGGAGTGCACACGACATTGGGCCGGTTGACGAGCGGGTGGCCCGCGTACGCGGGCGGCTCCTCCTGGAACACGTCGAGCGCGGCGGCGGCGACGACGCCGGCGTCGAGCGCGCGCGCGAGCGCCTGCTCGTCGATCACGCCCCCGCGCGCGACGTTGATCACGCGCGCGCCGCGCTTCATCTTGCCGAACGCCTCGTCGTTGAACATGTTCTTGGTCCCCGGCGTCAGCGGCATGTGCAGCGAGAAAAAGTCGCCCGCGCCCAGCGCCTCGTCCATCGACACCAGCCGGACGCCGACGGCACGTGCCTTCTCCTCCGAGGCAAAGGGGTCGTACGCGATGACGGCCATGCCCAGGCCGCGCGCGCGGCGCGCAACCTCGGCGCCCACCTTGCCGAAGCCGATGACCGCGAGCGTCTTGTCCACCATGCTGACGCCGACGAACTTGCTCCGCTCCCACTTGCCGGCCTTGATCGACGCGTCCGCCTGAGCCACGTTGCGCGCCAGGGCGCAGAGCATGGCGATGCCGTGCTCCGCGGCGGCCACGGTGTTGGCTGTGGGCGCGTTGACCACCAGGCACCCGTGCTCGGTGGCCGCGGCCAGGTCGACGTTGTCCACCCCGACGCCGGCGCGCCCGACCACCTTGAGCCGGCCCTTGGCCGCCTCAAACACGGCGCGCGTGACCTTTGTGGCCGAGCGGACGATGAGGGCGTCGGCCAGCGAGATCTTGGCGCACAGCTGCTCGGGCGTGAGGTCGTAGGCGCACTCGACGTTGGCGTGGGCCTTGAGGGCCTCGACGCCTGTTGTTGTTTTGTTTGTTTTTTTGGTTTTGGGGGTTGGTTTTTTTTGGGTGCGGGGGGGAAAGGGTGAGAGGCGGCGGCCGTTACTGTTTCGCCGCGCTGTCGTCGCCGGGCGCGCGGTGTCGTCGCCCGCGGGGTGCTGAGCCGCGATGCGCGCAAAAAAGCGACAGCGGAGAAACCTCACCGGCTTCGCCGAGTTTTTCGGTGATGAGCACCGTGGGCTTGCCTGTTGTTGGTCGTTGTCGTCGGTTGGTGGGGTTGACGGGGCGGGTCGAGGGGGGCCGTGAGGAGTGGGATCAAAAGCCGGCGGAACAAAAACAATTCTGTTTTGTCGGCGTTTCTTCCTCCCGTACCTGCTTGCGACATGGTGCTTTGTTGCGCGGAGAGAGGGCGTGCGAGAAGGATGTCTCTGCGGGTTGGATATTGAGGGTGTGCGAATGGTGGAGGAGGGGGCGTGGGAGTTGAGGGGGGGGTGATGCGGGCGCGCCGGAAAACGATCGCCAAAAAGTTCGGGAGACGTGATCAACACGCCACTTTCTTCAGTGAGGAGGAGGGGCGAGGACGAGCATAGACAACTCACGATGTTGTAAAGTTGGACCTAATGGCTGAAGGCGCGTCGTCGTCGAAGGCTCTCGAGTTTGGAGAGAGGGAAGTGGCGTCGGCCGCCCCGCGACCGCCGCCGGCCGCCCGCCAGAACACCCGACGACGACGCCACTCGGGCGCCGCCGCCTTGGACAGCTGGCTGCTGTCGTCGTCCAAGGCGGCCGTCGCCGCCGGCGCCCCCCCGGCCCCCGCGCGTGCTCGCACCTCGAGATCGTGGCGGTGGCCTGTTCGGGCGCCGCGCCACCCGCCGTCGTCGGCGGCGCCACGCGCGACGCCTCGTCGCCCGCGGGCGGCGGCAGCGCCGCCGGCGCGGCGCCGTGCCTCGCGCGGCAGTACGACCAGCACATGGCCGAGGAGCACCAGCAGCCGCACCCGGCCAGCTGCCTGCCCCTGTTCCGTCCCACCTGAGAAACGGGCCGGGTTGTCTGCTTGCATTTACACCGCATGATCGTCAAGCCGTCCGTCCACCGCCACCGCCGCCGCCGTCGTCGCTCAAACGCGCCGACTCCCCACGCTCCCGCCGCGCTCGCCGCCACTCGGGCTCGTCCTCCCCCCGCTCCGCGTCGTCAACGCCGAGCGGCCGCGCCGCCCCCGACGCTCCCGCCGCCGACGACGAACGAGGCTTGGATCCGAACAAACCGACCGCCGGCGCCTCCCCTGCGACCGCGTGGGGGAACTTCTCGCCAAAGTCTGGGCGCGCGCGCAAATAGTGCATGTCGGCGACGAGCGCCGCTGCCCAGACGACGAGCCCCGCAGCCGCCCCCGCCCGCAAGCGCTGTGCCTTTGTCGCGCCGCGCCACAGCTCCTCGATCATGTGCTTGAACGGCTGATCGGTCGCGACCGTGCGAGGATGTTTTCAGACGCGTTCGAGGGGACAGGGGTGCGCGAGGGCCCTATCTGCGCGCGCATGCAGTAACGAAGCCCAGACACAACTCTCTCCCTCTCTCTCGCTCTGTCCTCTTTCGAGCGAGACGGTGGCCCAAGGGGCGCTTGATTGGGTGGGACCGGTCGTCTTGTTAGTGAGTTGTGGGGAAGCCGCGTGTTTGCAAGAGTGAAAGGGCGAGCAGCGTCGGCGCGACGGTATCTTCACCGTCGCGCACCCGCGAAGTCCCCGCGCGCGCGTCGCCGTCCGCGCGCTCCAAAAGGCGCGGACCTCCTCCGATCCCCGGCCCGTCTCCGGCCATCAGCACACGACTCCAATCTTCACTTCCAGACATCCCCTCTACTTCAATAACTCGCGGCAAGCCATAAACTTCCCTTGGAGAGAGAGACCGACGTCCCTTGACTTTTCAACCAAATCGTCCGAAATCGTGATGGACAAGGACGACGACGACGCGGCGCTCGCGCGCGTGCTCAGCGCCATCTGCGAGACCGTGTGGCCCAGCCTCCCGGAGGACGCGGCGCGGGCGCGCGCGGCCGGCCGCGAGGACGAGGCCGTGTTCCTCGAGACGTCGGGCGCGCGCTACGGCGGCGAGGTGCGCGTTCGGCGGCGTGTTCTTTCGTTTTTCCCGCCTCGTCGTTGAAACCTTATTCCTCCTCCTCCTCCTCCTCCTCACCCCCCCACCCGCCCCCCTCGGAAACCGAAACAAACACCAACGCGAACAAACAGGTCCTCACCCTCATCCGCGCGCAGCTCGCGCCCGAGGCGCGCGACCAGCTCCTGCTGCTGCTGAGGCTGCTGCGCGCGCGCGCCGCCGCGCCGCTGCTGATGCCGCCGTCCGTCTGCGTGTCGCTCCGGCGCCGCCCCTTTGTCCGCACGTTTGAGGAGCTGTCTGTGCGCGGGCGCGAGCGGGTGCTGCTCGCGTGGCAGCGCTCGCCCGCCGCGCCCCTGCGCCTCGCCTTCAAGGGCCTCAAGAGCCTGGTCGCGGGGACCGTGCTCACGTCCGTGACGGGCGGGTCGGGCGCCGGTGCCGCAGCTCCGGCCGCGGCCGGCGGCGCGACCGGCGGCGGCGGCGCGGCCGTCCCCGTCGCCGCCTCGCCTGCTTCCTTGGCGGCCGGCGCCGGACCACACGCCAACGGCGGCAGCAGCAACAGCGGCGTCGCCACGCCCCCACCGCCCAAGAGCAACCCGTTTTGGGCGGGCATGGGCTACGCGCCCGAGCGCTTTGTGGGCGCGGTGCCGCCCGCACACCTAGCCAGGACCGCCAGTGACGCCGCCTATGCCGCCGCCGCTGCCGCCGCCGCCGCCGCCGCCGACGCCGCCGTTACTGCCACCGCCGCCGCCGCCGCCGCCAAGCGCAACCCCAGGAGAGGGTTCTTCGGCCGCCGACCGGCGGCCCCCCCCCCCGCCCCCCCGCCCCCGCGGCCTCGCCCGCAGCAGCCCCGCCAGCAGCCGGCCGTCTACGCGGCCACGCTGGCGGCCGAGGAGATCCTCGCAAGCGCCGTGCTCGACGGGCCGCGGGCGGCGCGCGAGGCGCGCTCGGCCGCCGCCGCCGCCGCCGGTCCCTCCGGCGGCGGCAACCACAACGGCAGCAACAACAACAACAGCGCCTCTGCGCACCTGGCCGAGCGCCTCGCCCGCGCGCGCTTCTCCGTCGTGGAAGACCCCCCCACCTCCGCCCTCGCCCCCGCCGCCGCCGCCCGCTCGTCCGTGCCCACCGCCACCATAGAGGCCGACGCCGTCGTCGTCGGCAGCGGCGCGGGCGGCGCTGTGGCCGCCGCCCTGCTGGCGCGCGCGGGCCTGCGCGTCGTCGTCGTCGAGAAGGGCCCCTGGCGCCGCGCCTCGGACATGTCGCCATACGAGGGCGAGTCCATGCGCACCATGTACGAGCGCGCGGGGTTCGTGTCGACGCGCGACGGGGGCGTCAGCATCCTCGCCGGCGCCACGCTCGGCGGCGGCACGAAGATCAACTGGTGCGCCTCACTGCGCACGCCCGACCACGTGCGCGCGGAGTGGGCGGCAGCCCCGCACGGCCTGGGCGAGGCGCTCTCGGGCGCGCCGTTCGACGCCGCCTTGGACGCCGTGTGCGAGCGGCTGCTGGGCGCCGGGTGGCGGCTCGACGGGCAGGGGGGAGGCGGTGCGGCGGGAGCGTCGGCAGGCGCGGCCGGCAACGGCGGTGGCGGCGGCGGCTGTTCCGGCGGCGCGGCGGGCCCCGAAGTCGAGGACGCCAATAACAGATGTCGCGGGCCCTCGACGACGGCGTCGCCGGCGGCGGTGCGGGTGCGCCCGGGCGCGAGCCACTGGACCACAGCGGGCGCGCCCGGGCCCGCGCCCGCGCCCGCGCCCGCCAGCGACCCGATCCTGCTGGAGCACTTCCTCAGCAAGTGGGGCGGCCTCCCCCACCCGCCGCCCCACACCACCGAAAAGGCCGGCAGCAACGGCGTGCTGTGGGACGGCCTCGCGGCCCTCGGCGCGGGTCCCCGCGAGCTGCCGCGCAACTGCGCCTCCGTGACGTGCAGCGCCGCCTGCGCGTTCGGGTGCGCGCCGGGCAACAAGGCCAGCGCCGACGTCAGCTGGCTCGCCGACGCCGCGAGGGCCGGCGCCCTCGTCCTGGCGCGGTGCGAGGCGCGGCGCGTGCTGCTGGAGGCCGGCGGCGGCCGGCCGGCCGGCGCCGCCGCCGCCGCGGCTGACACCGCCGGCCCTGCCGCCCGCCCCCAGGGGCGCGTGGCGGGCGTGGAGATTGAGGTGACCGGCGCCGAGGACGGCGCGGACGACGGCCCCTGGGCGCCGGCCGACGCGCCCGCGCCGCTGCTCGCGAGGCTGGTGGTGCGCGCCCCGGTCGTGTTCGCGGCGGCCGGGTCGCTGCACACGCCCGCGCTGCTGCTGCGCAGCGGCGTCACGGGCGGCGGCGCGGTCGGGCGCAACCTGCGGCTGCACCCCGCGTCGGGCGTCGTCGCGCGCTTTGCGAGCTGGGCAGGCGGCGGCGCAGAGAGCGCCGCCGACGCCGCGGCGGCCGCTCAAGGCGACGACGACGGCTGCCCCGTCCCTCTCACGTTCGCGAGCGCGCCCCAGGTGGACATGTACAAGGGCGCCATGATGGCCGTCTACTCGACGTTTGCCGCGCGGTGGCCGTCGCCTGCTGCCGGTGCCGGGGCGGCAGCGAGCGCGGCCGGGGAAGGCGGCGGCGGCGGCGGCGGCAAAGGGGGGGCGGGAGCGGCCGACAAACAAAGACCAGACCAGCAAAACGACGGCTACGGCGCCATGGTCTCCGTGCCCGTGGCCCACCCGGGCATGCTCGGGGCCACGTGCCAGTGGGAGAGCGGCCGCGCCTTCAAGCGCACGCTGCTGCCCGCGCCCGACCTCGCGCTCTTCCTGGTGTTTGCGCGCGACGGCGGCGCGGGCGGCCGCGTGCGCCTGGGCCGCGACGGCCGCCCGGCCGTCGACTACTGGCCGCGCGCGCGCGACCGTCGCTCCATGCTCGACGGCATCGAGCTCGCCGTGCGCGCGGCCGTGGCCGCGGGCGCCAGCGAGGTGTTCCTGCCGCACAACACGCTCGGCCGCCTCAATCTGACCGCGCCGGCGCTGGTGCGCCCGAAGGACTGGGCAGCGCGCTCCCCAAACCCCTCCCCCCCGGAGGACGCCGCCCTCTTCGACGCCGCCCTCCGCGCCGACGCCCGGGCGCTCGAGCGCTACGTCGCCAAGCTGCGCGCCCCGCCCGGCGCCGTGGCCAAGTACGAGCTCGCCGTCCTGAGCGCGCACCAGATGGGGTCGGCGCGCATGGGCGCCAAGCGGGGCGCGAGCGCCTTTGACCCGCGGGGAGAGAGCTGGGACGCCCGGGGCCTGTACGTGGCGGACGCGTCGGCCTTCCCGACGCCGAGCGGGGTCAATCCGATGGTCACGGTGCAGGCGCTGGCGCACGTCGTGGCGTCGGGCGTGGCGGCGAGGGAGGGGCCGCGGGTGAGGAGGGAGCGGGAGCGTGCGGCGGCGGCGTAGGCGACGTGATTTGTTTTCGTGTGTATTTTTGTTGTTGTGTCTTCATTGTGCCGCGTGTGCCGCAACTCCGCTTTTATTGATCCCACGTGTTGAACCATCTCTTGATCGTGTTCAGGCATCAGCGCGCGGCGAACGAGTCGTCGTTGGTGGGCGGGTAGGCGGGAAAAGGGGGGGACCACACTATTTTAAAAATAGATCAAGAAACTTACATGTTGTACAATTAATGAACTAATTTTTCCCGAAAAGTGGACCAAATCGCACCTTTTTGTTGCGATGCACTTCGCCGGTGAAGTCCCGTAGTGGTTATCGGGCCGGCCTTGAATCCCGTTCGCGGCCTGGCGTCATTCGACAATCGAGAATCTGTTGTTTCTCGGTTGCCGCCACGCCAATCTCCCCCAATTCACACAAAACCATTTCCCCCCTCTCAGAGAGTCAGCCGGTGCAGCAATGCGCGCAGGTTCGAATCCTGCCTTCACCGAACTCCCCCGTGTGTTTTTCTTGTGGGATGACACCAACGGTGACAACCACGCCGTCGCTGGTTTTGGGATCTCGACGTCTCGATCTTTCTTTTTTGGGTTTGCCCCCCGGCGACGGCGAGAGGATGCTGCACGCTGCAGCGGTCGAGTGCCAACCCGTCTCTGCAGCCCGACGGCCCTTGATCCGTCCTCATTTACAACACCCCGGCACCAGATCCCCGCCAATAATGAACAAATAATCCTCCTCCCTCCTACTACTCGTCCCCCAAGGCCACCTCGAGCGCAAAGTCGTCGCGCGCCACGCACGCCGGGTTGTTGGGGTCGAGCGCGCGCTCGGCAAACGCGGCGCCAAACTGCTTCTCGTAGATCTCGTCCTCGCTGACGGTCTCGACGACGCAGTCGGCGGTCGGGTAGGCCACGCACATCAGGGCGTAGCCCTCGGCGCGCAGCTCGGCCGACACGCCCAGCGCCTCGGGCTGCCGCAGCTCGCCCTCGAGCAAGCGCACGGCGCAGGCGGTGCAGCAGCCCATGCGGCACGCGTACGGCAGCCGCAGGCCCTGGGCCTCGGCCTCGAACAGGACGTACCGGTCCTCGGGCACCTCGACCTCGCAGGTGGCGTTGCCGTAGTGGGGGTCGCGGATGACGACGCGGTGCACGGGCACGCCGGCGCCGGCCGAAGGGCCCTCGCCCGTGCCAAAGCCGGCCACGCCGCCGTGGTGCACGTCCCGGCCGCCGACCAGGCGCGAGCCGGCGTTGAACTCGTCCTCGAGCCACAGGTCGACGGTGCCGTCCTCACGCTCGAAGCGAGCGCGCCACTCGGCGGTCGTCATGCGCGCGATCGACTGAGGAGGGGGGCTGCCGTCGCTGCCGTCGCTGCCGTCCGCCACTTCGCCCGAACCGGACCCCTCTGGCACGCCGCCGTCGCCGCCAAAGCTCAGGCTGATGGGGCCCAGGGCCACGCCCAGGCCGCCCTTGCTTTGCTGCACCTGCCTCTGCCGCCTCCGCTCCTTTTCCTCCTGCTCCATGGCCGCCGCCTTGCGCGCCGCGGGCCCCTGCCCGTCGCCGCCGCCGCCGCCGCCGCCGCCGCCGCCGCCGCCGCCGCCGCCGTACGTCATCCCGATGGGCCCGAGGGCGTCCCCAAGGCCCGTCACGCGGTCGACCAGGGAGGACGGCTGTTGGGGCTGCTGTTGAGGAGGGGCGGCGGCGTTCTCGGTGTCGGCGTTGGCGCGTGGCGGGGCCGCGCGGGGGGCGAGGAGGGGGCGAGAGCGGCGAGAGGGGGCGGCGGCGGCGGCCCTGCGGCCGGCGACGACGGCGCGCGAGGTCGCCGACGGCAGAGGCGCGCGGCCGCTCGAGCTCGGCGCGCCGCAGGCCCGGCGGGACGCCGGGGTTGTCGTGGATGCGGCTAGATTGAACATGCTTGGCGCGCTGATTGGCCGATGTCTTTGGGATTCAAAGGCAGGATGGCGCGCGTGTGCCAAAAGATTCGCGATGCGCCTCCGGTGCGGGACCGCAAGGCGGGATTGAGGCTTGCCGGACGGAGATCGGGATTGGGGATTGGGACTTTGTGGGGTCGGGCGGGGCGGAGAGGGCGTGGTTGTGAGTTGTGGGAGGGCGCTGGGAGGGACAAAAAAGAGGGAAAGCGGCGGCGGGCGAGAGCGCGGGCCGTCGGCGCCGGCAAGCGCGAAGGGCAACAACGGCGCAAGAGCGCAACAGCTCTAGTTTCACAACCAACCACTGCTCGTGGCTCACATCCACGACCACACCCTTCCGCGCCTTCATCAGCACCCTCCACAACGCAGAGGAGGCAGCAGGCACCTCCCTCTCTGGCCGGGCGCACCCCGTGCATTCAAAAAAAAGGGGGTCTCTCGCCTGTCACCGTCGATCAATCATCATGCGCGTCGTCGTCACGGCTCGCGCACCATGCCTGCCGTCGCGACCCCTGACCACCCGCCCCCGCGCGGGCGGTCGCCTCTGGCCGACAACACCCACAACAACCGCGAGCGCGACGGTACCGCGCGGCGCCGGCGGCGGCCCATCGTACCCGCTCCCGCTGCTTGGCGGCCGAGGGGGAGGCGACCCCGCCACAAGCAGCGACAACAACGACAACACCAACAACGCCAACGCCGACGACGTGGCGCCGCCCCTCCTCGCCCCTCGCAGCGACGGCATCGCGGCCTCGGCCACCGCCGCCGCCGCCGCCGCCGAGACCGCGCGCCTGCTGATGATGCCGCTCTCGCAGCAGGGCGGCGGCCGCGGCAGCTTTTCCGCGGCCGCCGCCGACGCCGCCGCCTCTGCCGCCTCCGACGCCGAGGGCGTGCTGAGCGAGCTGGTGCACTTGCCCGTCGACTGCACCGAGCTGCTGGGCCTGCGCGGCCAGCCCTCGTACCTGCTGTGCGACGTGACGCGCGCCTACGACGCCCTCCTGGGCCGCGCGCCGGACGCGCCCGGGGGCGAGGCCGACGAGCGCGCCGGCGAGGGGTTCAGCGACGCCGCGCTGGCCGGCCGCGTCGAGGTGCTCGAGCTCGCAAAGGACGCGGCGGTCATGGCTGAGGGCCGCGTGGGCGGGCGGGCCGCGCCCCGGTGGCTCGGCGCGACGTATTCGGCGGCGGCGGTCGACGGCGGCGCCGGCGCGGGCGACAACCTCGCCCCCCGGCCGCCGCAACCGCGCTCCTTTGCCGTGCCGGTCCACCTGCTGCCGGCCGCGCTCGTGCTGCTGTGCCAGGTGCGGTGCGAGACGGACCTGGTCGCCGACCTCGCCGCCCAGGCCCTCCAGAACTGGGTCGTCCGCGCACACTTCAAGCGCGACCTGCTGCTGGCGCTCGCGCTGTCGCTCTGCTGCGCCGCGCGCGGCGCGTTCGACGCGGGCGAGACGCCGCGCGGCTGCGCGGCGCTCGAGGAGGCGCTGGCCCTGCTGCGCAATGCCACGGGCGCCGCGGCCGCGGGCTCGGCCTCGCCGTCGGGGCAGCGCGTCGCGGGCGGCGGCGGGCTGGGCGCGGCCTTTGCGGCCTTTGCGGCCGCGAGCCAAAGCCTGTCGTCGGGGTCTCCGCAGCACGGCGAGGCTTCTGCCGCCGCCGCCGCCCCGGCAGACCAGCTGCCGCTGGCGCCGCGGCTCGCGGCCGAGATCGAGCAGGCGCTCGAGGATCTCGAGGCGCCGCGCGTGCTCGAGGAGCTGCGCCTGCTGCCGCTGGGGGACCCGGCGCGCCGCCGCAGCGTGTCGGCCCTCCGCGCGACGATGCAGCAGCAGCCGCAGCAGCAGGGGCAGCGGCAGCAGCAGCGGCAGCAGCAGCAGCAGCAAGGGGCGTCGGGTTGGGCGGGCGGGGCCGGCTCCGGCGCTATCCCTGCCGTCACCGTCGACTACGCCCGCATGGCCTTTGCACTCATGGGCAGCGAGGAATGGTGCGAGGCGGCCGACTGGGGAACGATGGCGTCCCGGGTCGCCGCGGCCGTCCGCAACGTCGGCGGACGTGGCGGCGGCGGCGGCGGCTCGGCCGGCAGAAAGGCCGCGCGCCGGTACCTCGCCGCAGCGGCGCCCTGGCTCTACGGTCCATCGGAAGCGCTGTCCACGGCAGCCGCGGCCCACCTGGTCGCCGGGTTTAACGCGCGCGAGCCCGAGACCGTGCGCCTGGCCGCGGCGCTGGCGGCCGCCGCAGACGTCGTCGCCTCCTCGCCGCCGTCGTCGGCGTCGTCGTCGTCGTCGTCGTCATCATCTTTGTCGCCTTCTTCTACGTCTTCGCCCTCTCCCTACCCGATCCCCGTCCCCCCGCCCGCCTCCGCCGAGTCGGCCGTCCTGCGCGCTGCGGCCGCCGTGCTGCTCGGCGCCGTCGACGACGCCGTGGCGCTGCTGGCGGCCGCGCAGCACCTGCCGTCGGCGGGCGCGTGGCCGTCGGCAGAGGTGCAGCTCGCGGCCGGGGCGGCCTCGCCGGCGGCCGAGCTCACGGACCCGAGCACCGGCGCGCCCTTGCTGCTCCCCGCGGAGCCGCAGGCGTGCTGGCGCTTTGTGCGGGCGCAGGCCACCGCTGCGGGCGGCGACGACGACGCCCCTGCGGATCAGGCCCAGCAGCAGCAGCAGAGAGACGCCCACGGCGCCCCCGCCGAGGTCGACCCGCTCCCCGGCCTGTGCGTCCTCACCGAGCTGTGGCTCAGCCGCCTGGGCTTCGCCGCCTTCCCCGACACGCTCGACCGGCCGCCACTGCCCGCGCTCACCGCTTACTTCGCCTCGCCCCGCGTCGAGTCCTTGCTCGAGAGGTACGCTCAGGAGGCAGAGGCGGCCGCGCGCGCGGCGGCGGCAGCGTCGTCCCGGCCTTCCGGAGGCTTCTACTCGTCCGCCTCGTCCTCTTTCGCGCGCGCGGGGCGCGGGTCCGCGGCGCTGGCCGTGGCGGCCGCGGCGCGCGTGGCCGAAAGGGTCGGGCGGACGGTCGGGCGCGGGCTGCACGCCGCGCAGCGGGCGGCGGCCGGCGCCGCCGCCTCGGCGGCTCTCGCTCCCGACCTCGCGCCGGGCGCGCCGCGGCCCGCCTCTTTGTCGCCGGAGGAGGACGGGGAGGCAGCAGACTGGGTGCCGCCCTACAACACCCGCGCGCGCATCCCGGCCTCTCTGCCGCCGCCGCCCCCGCCCCCCCCCGCGCCGCGCCGCCCCTCGGCCGCTTCCTCCCCGTCCGCCGCGCTCCGCCGCCGCGCCGCCGAGGGCGCCGGCGCCGGCGACGCCGCCTTGACGCCCTCGCGGCCGTCCTCGCCCTCGGCAGCCGCGGCGGCAGCGGCTCCCCGCTCTCCGCCCGCGGCCGCGACCGCGAGCTTCCTGGCGTCCCAGCGGCCCCGGCGGCGGCCGACGCTGGCTGTCCTGGCCGACCTTGTCGCGGGCGGCGGCGCGGCCGTGGCGGCGGCGGCGTCGACGGCGGCGGCCTCAAAGGGGGGCAAGGGAACGGGGACCGCCGCCAAGGCGCGCAAGCTCGCCGCCGCCGCAATCGGCGGCGCGGTGCTCCTGGCCGCGGCCGTGTTCGCGGCGCGCCTGGCGTCGACCTCGGCGCGGTCCGTAGCCGCCGCCGCCGCCGCCGCCGGGAGCCGCTCTGCGCCGCGCCCAGAGCACCGGGTCGCCGCCGTCGCCCCGGCGGCGGGCGCGACGGCCAACACGGCGGCAGCCGCCAACCCGCTCTCCGCGGCGCTCGCGCGCATGGCCTTCTCCGCTTCCCCCGCGTCGGCGCAGGCGGGCCGCGCCCTCCCTCCCCCCTCGCCCGTCTGCGTGCGCGTCGTCGGCGGGCCGGCCGCCGGCCGCGTGCTCGAGCTGACGCCGCGGCAGGCCGAGGCGCTGCTGCGGCGGTGGCACGACGCCCGGGCGGCGGCGCTCGGCCCCCGGTACGACGCCGCGGCCCTCGGCCCTTGCGCCGCCGACCCCCTGCTGTCGGCGGTGGCCCAGCGGGCCGACCGCCTCGAGGCCGAGGGGTGGTATCTGCGGCTGCGCGCGACGGCGCCTCCGCGTGTGACGCGGCTCGAGGCGGCCGGCGGCGCCGTGCTGGCGCAGGCCGACGTGCGCGAGGCGGCCGCGCTGTTCTCGGCGGGCGCCGACGGGCGTCGGGCCGACGGGTACTCGGGCGCTTTCAGCTGCGAGTACCGCCTGGTGCTGTGTGAGGACGGGGCGTGGCGCGTGGCGGACCTGACCGTCACGTCTGGCGACGACCGCGGCGGGGGGAGCCAGTGGTGAGTTGCCGCCGCCGAGTTGCGTCGCCGCCACCGAGACGGACGGACGGACGGACGGACGGACGGACGGACGGACGGACGGACGGACGGACGGACCCGCGGACGGACGACGACGGCCGAACGCGTGTGTCTCTTTACAACATACCGACTTGACACCCAGAGACGTGCACGCACAAACACTATCATTCCTTTGCTTTGTTGGAAAAACACTCGACCCTCTTCTGCGACAACCGGTCGCGCGCGCCGCAACACATCACGAAGGCAAACCACGAAACCCCCAAAAAACAACTCGCCGCGATTTGGCTTCCCGAAACGCCAAGCGCGACAACACGATGTCCTCCGCGCTCATCTCGGACGCGGAGATCGCCTACATCGCCGGCGGCATCCTCGACGGCGTGCGCTCGGACGGCCGCGGCTGCTACGACTTTCGGCCGATCGAGGTCGAGCTCGACGTGGTGGCGCAGGCGTCCGGCTCCGCGCGCGTGCACCTGGGGACGACCGACGTGCTGGTGGGCGTGCGGGTGAGTTTCGTCGGGCGGTCTTAGCGTTCGGGCGGTACGCCCTGGGCTCTCTGTGTGGATAGAGAGAGAGAGAGGGCGCAGAAATGGCGGATTGCACAGCGAGAGCGGCAGGACGCGGTGGCAGCGTCCCATTCGTGACCGAGCGGGGCGCCAGACCGCTGAACGCTTCCCTTCCTGCCCCTCTTCCCTGCGCAACAAACCACACACACATACACCAACACAGGCCGCCCTCGTCTCGCCCGACCCGTCCGCCCCGGACCGCGGCCTCGTGTCCGTGAGCGTCGAGTGCAGCGCCACCGCCTCGCCCGAGTACAAGGGCCGCGGCGGCGAGGGGTGGGGCGCCGAGATGGCGGCCGCGCTGGCGGCGGCGCTCACCGGCGGCGCGCCGCCGCCGCGGCCGCCGCTCGCGGGACAGACGGCAGGCGCGGCAGCAGCAGCGTCGCCGTCGAGCGTCCCGTGGGGCCTCGACACGCGCGCCCTCTGCGTACTTCCCGGGCACGCCGCCTGGCGCCTGTGCGTGGACGGCCTCCTGCTCAACGACGGCGGCGCGGCGCTGACCGCCCTGAGCCTCGCCGCGCGCTGCGCTCTGGCCTCGGCGCGGCTGCCGCGCGTGGTCGTGGTCGCCGGCGAGGGCGGGGGCGACGGCGGGGAGGGCGGCGACGACGGGCCCGAGGTCGAGATCGACGACGACCCGGCCGCCGCCGTGCGCCTGGACGCCTCGCGCGTGCCCGTGATCGTCACGGTCGCCGAGGTGAGGCCGCGCGGCGCCGGCGGCAGCGCGGCGGCGGCGGCGGCCGAGCTCGACGAGGCCGAGGCGGCGGCGGCGGCGGCGGCGGCCGGGGGGGGCCTCCCGCCGTCCTTGCGCGGGGGGGATGGTGCTGGGGGCGACGCGGGCGCGGCCGCGCCCGCGACGGCCGGGGCGCGCCTGGTGGTCGACCCGGACGCGGGCGAGGAGGCGGCGGCCGCGGCGCAGCTACACGTGGCCGTGGTGGCGGGGAGCAGCGGAGGGTGGGTGGCGGCGGCGGCGGCGGGGAGCAGCGGAGGGCAAGCGGGAGCGGCGGCGGCGGCGGCGGCGGCAACGGCGGCGGCAGAGGCAGGCGCCTTTGTGGCGGGCGTGACCAAGGAGGGCGGCGGCGCGCTGCACCCGTCGGCGCTGGCCGAGGCGCTCGAGCTGGCGCGGCGGGCGGGCGGGCGCCTGGCGGAGGCGCAGCAGCGCTTCTTGGACCAGCAGCGGCAGCAGCAGCAGGGGGCGGCGGCGGCGCGATAGTTTTGCCCGAGCGATCGGCGGCGCTCAACGTTCTCGCGGCTCGTCGTCGTCGTCGCTCCTCTGGGCGTCAATCCCCTGTTAGAGGCTTAATCGGCGGCGGCGTGTGACTGCGCGTGATCCGTGCATTGGGCTTGGGTTGGACGGGTCGCATTGGGGCCGGGTGGGGGGGGGTGGAGAGGGGCGATTGAGCAATCTGACTCGGATTTCCCCCCGCTCCCTCCCCTTCAGCCTGCCCCCCTTCTGTCTTGCTATGCTCGACGCACAGGTCCCTGCCCCCGTTCGTTTCACAGATAGGCATCCCTCTTTCGCAGGCGCACGCATCCCCGTCGCCATTCGTTCATACCCCCTTGTGCCTGCTGCGTGTCCTCTCCCGTATCGGTACCAAGGAACAGCGAAAAGCATCCTTCAGAATGCAGCGTGAGTTCCTTTCGCACGCCGACCACGCGGTCCACGGCGCCTTGATCCGGCCACGCGGCGTGCACCGGCAGGAACCTTCGCGTACGCCGGCCGGCGGCCCGAAATGCGCCTGGCGCGCGCGGCCCTATCCTTGACGAACCAAAAAAAACTGACTCTTCTCTCTCTCCCTCTTTCGCCCCCCTCCCCCAAGACAACAGGCGCTCCGTCCAGGGCGCCCGCGGCCGGGCCCGCGGCGGGCACGCGCCGCGTCGTGGTCGGCAGGAAGGTGAGGTCCCGCCCCTAATCTCCAACTGGCCCTGTCGGAGCGGCAGGCCGCGGGCCGCACGCGCCGCACCGGCATCCCAAACCGCCGCTGCGCCGCCGCGCCGCCGCGCCGCCGCCGCCTGCGCCCCTCGCTGCCTATGCGCCGCTCGACGCAAGAAGCGCCTCTGTCTCTCTCTTGTCGCTCACGCCCTAGAGACAAACACACACACGCCCACGAACCAACACCGCTTCATAACGACTTCCCCTCCGACCAGGCCGCCGTCGCCGTGCGCGCGCAGGCCCAGCACAAGCCGTCGGCCAGGGCGCAGGCCGCCGCCGCCGCGCAGGCCTCGCTCGCGCCCGGCGCGCAGCCGCTCGGCATGTCGCCGCTGGCCAGCGGCGCGTTCGACACGGCCATGGTGCCGCTGCTCAACCAGGCCGACATGAGCAAGGTGAGGCGCGGGCGCCCGCGCTCTTTCTGTTTGTTCGTTCGTCGCGGCGCGGTTGGTGGGCGCGAGTTGCGGAGCCCCCCCCTCCCTCGTTTTATTCGGGTCGCCCAAAACCACGGCCGCGCCTCCTGTTGTCCTCGTCTCGCTCTCGCCGGGGAGAAGCGCTCCCCGCGCCCCCCTCCCCCTCGCTCCCCAAAACTAGCCCCCCCTCGTCACCCCTTTGACCGCCGGCCAACCCCACCGGCCGACCATGCCGACAAAGTGACGACCAACACAACAACACCAAACAAAAAACAAACAAACAAAACAAAACAAACAAAACAAACAAAACAAACAAAAAACCAAAACAAAAACAGACCGTGCTGGGCATCATCCTGGGCGGCGGTGCGGGCACGCGGCTCTACCCGCTGACCAAGAAGCGCGCCAAGCCCGCCGTGCCGCTGGGCGCCAACTACCGCCTCATCGACATCCCCGTCAGCAACTGCATCAACAGCAACGTGACCAAGATCTACTGCCTCACGCAGTTCAACAGCGCCTCGCTCAACCGCCACCTCTCGCTGGCGTACAACAGCAGCGTGACGAGCGTCAGCCGCGGATTCGTCGAGGTGCTGGCGGCGTCGCAGTCGTCAGAGAGCAAAAACTGGTTCCAGGGCACGGCGGACGCGGTGCGGCAGTACATGTGGCTGTTCGAGGAGGCGGTGCGGGACGGCGTGCAGGACTTTTTGGTGCTGTCGGGTGAGGAGCAAGCAGGGCGCGCGCTTTTGGGGGGGGCGGGGGTTGGCTTCTCGCGTTTCTTTTGGGGGGCGGTGGCGCGCGCGCGCCAGAGGTTGCGCGTCCTCTCTTTTCTGCCCGTCCGCTTTCTTTCTCTCGCGCTCGCGCGAGCTCCTGTCTCTCCGCTCCTTTTACGGTCGCGCCAGGGCCCCGCTCGCTAAAACGTCCCTTGTCCCCCTCCACTCTTCGCCCCCCCTCTCTCGAAAACCGGCAACCACAAACCACCCCCCAAAAAACTCGCTGACGCCCGCCCCCCTATATATAAAAAATAAACAGGCGACCACCTCTACCGCATGGACTACCGCGCCTTCGTCCAGAAGCACCGCGACTCGGGCGCCGCCATCACTATCGCCGCCCTCCCCTGCGCCGAGAAGGAGGCGTCCCAGTTCGGCGTCATGAAGATCGACGCCAGCGGACGCGTGACGGATTTCGCGGAGAAGCCCAAGGGAGAGGCGCTGAGGGCGATGCGCGTGGACACGACGAGCATCGGGGTGGACGAGGCCACGGCCAAGGAGAAGCCTTACATCGCGTCGATGGGCATCTACGGTGAGAGAGAGAGGAGGGAAGGAGAGGCGGGTGTGTTTTTTCGGCCGAGAGAGGGACGAAGCCTCTCTCTCTCTCTCTGTCGGTCCGCCGGTCGGCTCCTCCCGCTCTCCCCTCTTTTTGCCCACCTGCCCCCACGGAATCCGCCCCTTTCCCCCGCATGACCGTCAACTGACAAACGCCGACCCCCACCACAACACCACCAACCACCACCACACCACCACACCACCACCACAGTCATGAAGGCGGCGGCGCTCAAGGAGCTGCTGGTCGACAAGATGCCCGGAGCCAACGACTTTGGGAACGAGGTCATCCCGGGCGCCAAGGACGCGGGCTACAAGGTGCAGGCGTACGCGTTCCAGGGGTACTGGGAGGACATCGGGACGATCGAGGCCTTCTACCGGGCCAACCTGGCGCTGGTGGACCCGGAGAAGCCCAACTTTAGGTGAGCAGCAGTGTTTCTTTGTGTGTCTGTCCTGCTTTGCCAGCGGGCGGGGGGGGGCGTGCGCGCCTCTTCGGCCGCGTTTTCCGCCGCCGCCGCCGCCGCCGCCGCCGCCGCCGCCGCCGCCGCCGCCGCCGCCGCCGCCGCCGCCCTTTCCACGTCTTCTCACCCAACCCAAACGATAAAAAGACACAACACCAAAACACCAACAAAACAGCTTCTACGACCGCGAGGCGCCCATCTACACCATGAGCCGCTTCCTGCCGCCCTCGAAGATCGTCGACGCCGAGATCCACAACTGCATCATCGGCGACGGGTCGCTGATCAAGGCGGGGTCGACGGTGTCGCACAGCGTGGTGGGCCTGCGCAGCCTGATCAACGAGGACTGCACGATCGCGGACGCCATGCTCATGGGCTCGGACTACTACGAGACGCTGGACGAGTGCGAGTTCGTGCCAGGCTGCTTGCCGATGGGCGTGGGCGCGGTGCGTCGTTGTTTCTACTCCTTGTTTTTTTGTCTGCGCTTCCCGTTGTCTTGTGTTTCTCTTCCCTGCGCCTCTTGTTCCCCCTCTTCCCCCATTCTCCCCCTCCTCACTCCTTTCGATATCCTCATTGGACCGCCATCCCGACATCAATCCCAACAACAACAACAACAACACCACCAAAACCATCCATCCACCATGGGTCACAGGGCTCGACCGTGCGCGGCGCCATCATCGACAAGAACGCGCGCATTGGCCCGCGCTGCATGATCGTCAACAAGGACAAGGTGCAGGAGGCCAACCGGGAGGAGAGCGGGTACGTGATCCGGGACGGGATCATCGTCGTGTGCAAGGACGCGACGATCGCGGCCGGGACGGTCATCTGAGGAATTGAAGGAACGGGTGCGGGGGAGGCACGGGGGACGGAGAGACAGAGAAAAAGAATGAGAGAGAGAGAGGGAGAGCGCGCGCGCGCGACTAGAAAGAAACCCCCGCCCCCCGGAAAGTGAGAACGACCGGTCAGCGCCCCCCACCCCAACCCCCCTCACTAGCACCCATCCCGACGCCGTCGCTCTTCCTCTCTCTCTCGACACTTCGTCACCCCTTGCCTTGTCTGTCGCACATGGTTTCGTGTTGAAAAAGAAAGTTGACAAAAGTCTTGTCGTTAGTCGCCGCCGTCGACGCCCGCTGCGTCCCTTGCCGCCGCCTCTCTTTCCCCGTCGTGTCCCTCCCTCTCCCACGCTTCCGCTACCACCGCCGCCAACGCGCCCTCTGCGCGCCGCAGCGCCTCGCGCGCCCGGATCTCTTCCCCGGACGCCGCGCGCAGCTCGTCGCGGCAGCGCCGCAGCACGCGCGCGCGCGCCATCTCCGTCGCGTTGAGCTCGCGGCGCGCGCGGGCCGCACGCCGCGCGCACCGCTCGACCGCGCAGCTGGCGGCGAGGCGGCGGAAGGCGAGGCGGACAAGCGGGTCGCCCGGCGCGACGGCGGGGACCAGGCCCGCGGCCATTGCGGAGGGCTCGAGGCCGAGGCCCGAGAGGACCGCCTGGGTGGCGGCCGAGCGAGCGTAGCGCGCGAGGTCCAGCGGGTCGACAACGCGCGCGCAGGCGCGCTCGATCGCGCTGCCGCCTCGGGCACCGTCGCGCTCGTCGTCGTCGTCGTCATCGCAAGCCTCATCCTCTCCTCCCCGCAGCCGCGCCTCCAGGGCCCGCTGCTGCCTCGCGCGCTCGCGCGCGAGCTCAGCCGCGTCGAGGGCCTTGGCCACGCCCTCAGGCAGCGTGGTGCAGCGCTCGAGCGTCGAGGGGCAGGCCGCCCGCCCGGCCGCCGAGGAGAGGCTCGCGAGGTCGGCTGGGAGGAGGAGGGGGAACGAGAGAGGCGTCTGCCGCTGCGGCGCGGCGAGCGCCGCGGGGATGCTGAGCAGGCAGGCACCGATCGCGCGGCGCGCCTTTGAGCGCTGGCGGGCCGCCCGAGCAGCGGCCAAACGCGCCGCAAACGCGGCCTCCTCGCGCCAGAGGGCGGCGACGGAGAGGAGCAGGTCGGGCGCCGCGAGCAGCACCCGGCGGCACGACGCGTCGGGCGCGGTCAGCACGGCGCGCTCGGCCAGCAGGTCTCGCGAGAGGTCGGACGGTGGGGGGAGGCTGTCGTCGTCGTCGTCGTCGTCATTGAGCGGCGGCGGCGGCGGGGGCTCAGAGCCGACCGCAGCGTCGGGGTCGGGGCCAGCGTCGTCGTCGTCGTCGTCGTCGTCGTCCTCGCGGAACTCCTCCTCCTCCTCCTCCTCCTCCTCCTCGTCTTCTCCTCCAAACAGGGCCGCTGACGGCGCCAGCGCCCGCGCCGCCGCCGCGTACATTCGCCCGAGGGACGGCGCCACCTCTCGGCCTGCGGGGCAAGACGCGGCGGGGCCCTGCAGCAGCGGCTGCAGCACCAGCAGCATGGGTCCGCCCAGGTCTGTGGGCGAGGGCGGCGGCCGGGGCGTCAGCAGCCACGACGCCAGCAGCTTGAGGGCGCCAGCCGCTGCCACGGCCTGAAGGGCGCCGCCGCCCGACTCGTGCGGCCGCAGCAGCGCCGCCCGCAGCGCCGCGCGCGCCCCGTCGTGCGCGGGGAAGTGCGACGGCTGCGCGCGGCACAAGTAGGCCGCCGTCAGGCTCGCTAATACCCGCCCACGTTGCCGCACGAGCGCCGGGGGCGGCAAGGGCAGCGGGCCCGGCGGGGCCAGGGCAGCGCGGCAGGCGGCGGCCGGGCAGCCCGGGAGCAAGGCGCGCGCGACGGCGTCGGCGTCTTCTTCCTGGTGCCGGCGTCGCCGTGCGTCGTCGTCGTCCTCGAGGGAGACGACGGCGCTCTGCCCCGCCACTGCCGACGCGCCACCACCACCCGCCGCCGCCACCAGTTTGCGTGCCGCCAGCGACGCCGCCAAGTATAGGTCGGCCAGGCGCTGCGCGCGCTCGGCCGCCGCCGCACCGCCCGGGCCCCCTCCCGCCCCCTCTTCTTCCTCTCTGGCTGAGCGCTCGGCCGCGACTGCGGCGGCCGCCGCCACCAGGGGGCCGAGCAGACGGGCGGCGGGCATGCCCGGCCGCAGGTGCGCGAGGAGATCGCGGCGCTCCCGCTCGCGCCTGGCCTGCTCGCGCTCCTGCCCGAGCCTCTGGGCGCGTTGCTGCAGCTTGAGCAGCGGCACGTCGGCGTCCGAGCCGTCTTCCTCGCTGTCGCCGGCTGCGGCGTCGGCGGCCGTGTTCTGAGCACCGACCGCCACCTCTCCATCCTCGCCGTGCCGCAGCACCGCCTTGAAGATGGCGCCCACGACAGTGCGCACGACCGCCTTGCGCCGCCAGTCGTAGCCCCCGCACCCTCCCGTGTTGTTGCCCCCCGCCGCCGCCCCCTGCCGCCCCTCGCCGTCGGGGCCCGGGCCCCGCGCCAGCAGCGCCTCTGCCCGCGTCAGCGGCGTCCGGCACGACGCCGCCCGCGTCCCCGGCCGCAGCAGCGCCGCGCACGTCCACCGCGCCGCCGCGCCCGCGCGCCGCAGGGCGGCGGCCGTGCCGTGCTCGACCACCCGCCAGCGCGCGCAATCGGCGCACTGCGCCCAATGGTCGCGGTGGTCACGCTCCGTCTCGCGCTTGAGGCGCCCCAGCAGCTGCGCAAAGACGGGGGACCGCACGAGCTCGGCGTCCACGGCGACGCCCGCCTCCCCAAAGGGCGACAGGGCAGAGTAAAAGCGCTCGATCAGCGCGGGCGTCGACGGCGCGCCCAGCGGCACGAGCAAGAAGCAGCAGATGCCAAAGCCGATCGGATTTTTTGTGTAGTCGGAAAACTGGACAGCGTTACGGCGGAAGAACACGCGCGGGAAGCAGCGCAGGCGCTGGAAAAACCCGGTGTCCGTCGAATTTCGGCACAGCAGGGCAATGGCCCGCAGGCGCTTTCTCGGGGGCGAGGACGACGCCGACGAGAGAGTGGGGGCCGTGGCGGCGGCCGCCGCATCCGCGCGCCCCTCCGCCTCGTCATCCTCGCCGCCGCCGCCGCTGCCGCCGCCGCCGCCGCCTGAGTTCTCGATCTCGTCGCTGCAGCGGTTGACAAACCTCCACTGCACCGTCGAGCAAAAGGGGGGGTTGACGTAGGCAAAGGGGACGCGCTGCCACGAGCTGCGCGCGGCGAGCCCGTCGTCGCGCCGGTCGTAGCAGACCTCCGCGGGCACGTTGGGGCGCGCCTTGTCGTTGCAGCAGGGGTCCATCAGGCCGGCGACGAAGGGTCGGTCGGCGGTGGGCGGCCAGAGCTGGAAGACCTTGTACGCGAGGGTCGAGATCAGCCAGGCGGGGGTGAGGCCCATGCGCGCGTCCGCGGCGGGGGCGGCGGCGGCGGCGGCGGGGGCAGCGGCGGGTGTGGGGGCGGGAGCGGCCGAGGCAGGGGTGGGGGTGAGGGCCCGGGCGGGGGCCTCGTCTGGCGTCGTCTCCACCTCTGCGGCCGCCGCGCCCTCGTCTGCCTTGCCGACGTCGTCGTCGCCGAGGAGGATGACGTTGGTCGCGCCCGCGTCTTCGTTGGCCGCAGCGGCAGCGGCAGCAGCGGCGGCGACGGCGGGAGCCGCGGCCGCGCTACCGAGCCCCGCATTCTCCGCGCCGCAGCCCGCGCACGCCCAGCGGTCCTGCTCGCGCACGTAAGCGCGCCCGAGGACGGGCGGCCGCGCGCACAGCGCGTGCTGCGCGCGCCCGCACGCGCCGCAGAGCAGGTCGGTCGCGTCGTCGCCGCAGGCGGGGCACACGGCCCACGCACTGCCGACGCCCGCCGCGCGCTCGGCCGCGCTCAGCAGCCAGCAGCCGCCGCCGAGGTTACTGCCGCCGCCACTCTTGCCGCCGCCGCCGCCGACGACGTCGACGCCGCGCGCCAGCTCCTCGCGCGCCTTGCGCCGCGCCTGCCCGGCGCGCCACCGCGCGTACAGCAGCTTTTTGCTCCGGGGGGGCGGCGTCTGCTTCTCGCCCTTCTTTTTTTTTGCCTGCAGCGCCAGCGCCCGCGCGTAGCCGAGCTGCCGCACGCGCTGCGCCTCCTCCGCCTCCCTCCCGCCGCCCAGCGCGCCGCCAGCCTCGCGCAGCGCGGGCTCGGCCTGCTTGCCGCAGCCCGAGCGGCGCGCGTAGGCGGACAGGCTGGCCGCGCGCCGCGCGTACCCGGGCGCGCCGCCGAGCGCTAGGGGGCCGACCACGTCGCGCGGCGCCACCCAGGACGACGAGTGCTCCCCGTACCAGCGCATGAGCAGGGGCGTCGGCGGGGCGGGTGCGGCAGGGGACGGCGACGATGGCGGCGACGGCGACGACGACGGCGACGACGACGTTTTTCGACGGGACGGGGGGGGCCTGGGCGCCGACAGCAGGATTGCCGGCACCTCTTGCCTCCGGCAGAGGTCGAGAGACCACACGCATCCCGGCCACGGGTGGGTAAACCCGGCGACGCGGACCCACAGGGCCGATCCCGGGGGCCAGGCGGCATCGGGCGACGCGGCGGCGCGCTGCAGCTCGGCCAGGCGAGCGGCGAGGGCGACGCCAGAGACGGGCGGCAGCGACGAGCGGGCCGGGCGCCGTGGTTGCTGGCCGGGCGGCGGCAGTGGCGGCGGCGCGCGCTTGGCGGCCTCTGATCGCTGCTGATGCTGCCCCGAGGCAGGCTCCTCCTCTCGATCGACGGCCTCGCGCTGCAGGCGCAGGGCGATGCGCTTGGAGGGGCGCGTGTTGTTGGTTGCTTGTTGGGGCGGAGGCGAGGCCGTTGAGGGCGGCGAGCGGGCGAGCGCGGTTGCGGGGGTGAGGGCCCGGTCGCCGTCCTCGTCGCCGCCCCCGCGACCGGTCGCCAGCACAGCGCGGCCGTCGAGCAGCGGGTCCGAGTCGCCAGGCGGGCGCGGGCGCTTCGTGGCGACGATGTTCTCTGCGCCGCGATCGATCGCGATGCGAAGCATGAGGTCCGTGTCGGTGGAAGAGGGCTCTTTTCGCGGGGGGGCTCTTTTCGCGGGGTGTTATTTTCTACGCAGTCTTCCGTCCTTTTCGTCGGTGGGGGGGAAGAAGGGGTGCGCGCGAGTCTTCGACGACAGCGTGGTCAATGAAATGTTTGGCGGTGGTCGGGGCGCGGTGGGGGCGCTTGCATTTGAGCGAGGGACAACGGACTCGTGTATCCCAGCGCGCGGGTGACGGCCACGCCGCCTCGAGGCGGCGATTGGAAAAAACAAACCTGCCAAAAATACCCTCGGCCCCAAAGCACACTCTCACTTTATAGATACCAGAAACAACCACAACCACAACGCACCAATGATGATGATGCACGGACGGGTGAGTGGTGGGCGCGACAAGGGCGGTTGCGACGCAAAGAAAAAGTCAACGCCGTTTCTTCTTTCGCCCTGCGCGCTCGGCGCCGGCCGGTCAAATCAAACGACGACCCCGCTCAAAGACAGACACGAAAACAAATACGCCTCTTTTCGATCCACAACGAAAACAATGCAGCAGCAGCAAAACCAAAACCGCGCCCAGGCGCTGGCTACGGCGTCCGCGGCGGCCGCGGCCGCGGCCTCGGCGACGGCCAAGGCGGCGGCAAGCGCGGCGACCGCGGCGGCGGCGGCCGCCGCCTCTGCCTCGGCGGCCGCCGCCAACGCAGCCCAAAACGCAGCCACCACCGCCACCACCACCACCGCCTCTTCGCGTGCCACCCTGGCCGAGCGGGCCGAAGAGGCCGCCCGGGAGCGCGAGCGCCGCCGGGCCGCCGAGGCCGAGCGCCTGCTCGAGCGCGCCTTCCGCGAGGCGTGCGACCCGCTGCGCTCCGCCGCGCGCAGGGCGACCGACGTGCGCGCGGCGGCCGCCTGGGCGCCCCAGATGGAGGAGCTGGCGCGCTCGCGCGAGGCCATGCGCCTGGCCGAGCGCGAGGCCGAGGTCGAGGCGCACGAGGCCGCGCGCGCCCGGCTCGAGGCGAGGCACCGCGCCGACCTGGAGCGCGAGCGCAGCGGCGGCAGGCAGGCGCGCGCCGCGCTCGATGCGCAGGCGGACGACCTGGCGCGGGCGAGGGGCGCCGAGCGGCAGCGGGCGGCGGCCGACGCCGAGGCGATGGCGGGCCGGTGGGGCGAGCTGGCGCGCGAGGCGCAGGCGGAGCAGCAGGCCGAGCGCCGGCGCGCGCGCGACCTGGCGCAGGCCGCGCGCGAGCACGACGCGCGCTGCGCGGCCGAGCGGCGCGCGCGCGAGGAGCACGAGGCCGAGCGCGAGCGCGACCGGCAGCGGCGCAAGGCCGCCGAGGCGGCGGCGGCGGCGGCGGCCGCGGCGGCGGCCGAGGTGGAGAAGCGGCAGCGCGAGAGGGACCACCACCGCGGGATGGTCGAGGCGCGCGCGCGCGAGCTCGACGCGCGCCGCGCCCTCGACGCGGCCGAGGCCGCCGCCGACGCCGCCTCTGCCGCGCGCCGGGCGGAGGAGGACTCTGGCGCCAGGCTGGCGGCGCGCCTGCGCCTGGCGGCCGAGGTTGAGCGCGAGCGCGGGGCTCAGGTGATCGCGCGCGAGCGCGCGCGCCGCGAGGAGCGCGAGGCCGAGGGCCGCGCGCGCGAGCAGCTGGCCGCGCGCCTGGCCGCCGAGGATGCCGCTGCGCTCGAACAGGGCCGCGGCCTGCGCGCCCGGCGCGCGCTGGAGGCCCGGCTCGAGGCCGACGCGCAGGTGCGCGCCAAGGAGCTGCGGCGCGAGGCCGAGATGGCCGAGCGCGCCGGGGAGGCGCGCGCCGGCCGGGCGCGCGAGGAGGCCTACATGGCGCGGTGCGCGCGCGCGGCGGAGGAGATGGCTCTGGCGGCCGAGGCGGCAGCGGCGGCGGCGTCGGGAGGGGGGCCGCGTGCATCGACAGCAGCGTTCTTCAAGTGAGACAACGACGCGGGAGAGTAGGATGGGTAACCCGCAAGGCGCGCGCGCACGAGACGAGGAGCGTCTCGGTCGTCGTCGTCGCTCTTTGGCCCACGGCGGATAGAACAAAAAAAAGACTCGTAACAAGAAAGAGAGGGAGGCGGGATGGCGTGAAAAAAAAAAGGCGGGGGCGGAGGGCGAGCAGTGCTATTATCTCGGTCGTGGCGCGGGACGCAAGGGGCGTGCGCGCGCCACGGCCTCGGCGGAAGGAGATCGCGCGCGCGCGGGCCCGTCCGCACACGCGACGGCCCGTCCCGAGTCGCGCGCCCGCCCACGTCATTCCCATCCACATCCGTCTATACATAGTATATCAAGTTTTACGACGCGTCGCGGTCGGCGTACGACACAAAGTCCTTGGCGCGGCAGTCGAGCCCGACGATGGCCGTGCCCAGGCCCGTCGACGCCTCGGCGACGGCCTTGGGGTCGTTGTAGTGCGCCACGGCGTGCACGATCGCGCGCGCGCGGGCGGCCGGGTCCCCCGACTTGAAGATGCCGCTGCCCACGAACACGCCGTCCATGCCGAGCTGCATCATGAGCGCGGCGTCGGCCGGCGTCGACACGCCGCCCGCTGCAAAGTTCATGACAGGCAGGCGGCCGAGCGTCTTGCACTGCCGCACCACCTCGACCGGCGCGCGGATCTCCTTGGCGTAGACGTACAGCTCGTCGTCGTCCATGGTCTGCAGCTGGCGGATGGCCCCCTGCACGGCGCGCGCGTGGCGAACGGCCTCGACCACGTTGCCCGTGCCGGCCTCGCCCTTGGTGCGGATAAAGGCGGCGCCCTCGGCGATGCGGCGGAGGGCCTCGCCCAGGTCGCGGCAGCCGCACACGAAGGGCGTGACGAAGTTGTGCTTGTTGATGTGGTGAATCTCGTCGGCCGGGGTGAGGACCTGTGTGTAGAGGGGGGGCGGGGGGGCGTGCGTTTGTTGGGGGGAGAGGGCGGGGGATGAGTTTGTCGCCGCCGATTTTTTGGGGGGGCGGGGGCGTCGGGTTTCGCAGCGGGCGGCGCCGAGTGTCGATTTTTGGGGGGCGGGGGCGTCGGGTTTCGCAGCGGGCGGCGCCGAGTGTCGCGATTCGTGCGGGCGATCCGTGGCTCAGGCGCGCGCGAGCCAACAGACGGCGACTGCCCCGGAGGATGCGCGCGAGAGCTGCCTTGCCCTCGCCCTCTCGCTCCCTCTCTCTCTCCCCCTGCGCGTGAGAGAGGGCGCGGGCGTCCGGGCGTCCGGCCCGCCCCCGCCTCGCCAACCCCCGATCCGTCCTCGCCCCGCCTCGACGAACAGCTCCTCCTCTTTCTCTCCTCTCCTCACCTCGCTCTCGTCGATGTAGTCCACCTCGAGCGCCTCGAGCACCTGCGCCTCGACAAAGTGGCCCACGCGGCACTTGGCCAGCACCGGGATCGACACCGCCGCGCGGATGGCCTTGATCATGGCCGGGTCGCTCATGCGCGCCACGCCGCCGTCGCGCCGGATGTCGGCCGGCACGCGCTCGAGCGCCATGACGCCGACGGCGCCGGCCTCCTCGGCGATGCGCGCCTCCTCGGCGGTGGTGACGTCCATGATGACACCGCCGCGGAGGTTTTGGGCGAGGCCGCACTGCAATTGTTACGTGGGTGGTGGTTTCGTGGGGCGAGAGGGAGAGAGAGAGAGCGGAGCGAGGGTGGTGAGCAAGGGCGTCCGTCGGTCGCGTGCGCACGCCGGGTCGCCGGCGCCGTCGCTGCCTCAAAACGGCAGCGGCGTGCGAGAGGTTCGGCCGGCGGCGCCACGCGCTCAGCGCGTCTCGGTCGACGCGTTGTTTGTGTTTGGTGGGGTGCCGCGTCGTTGCGACGCGCTCGCGCGCAGGTGCTTTCGACTGCACGACGCGCTCGCGCAAGATCAGGCGGACGCGGCATCGGCACCGCGTTGCCGCGTGGAGAGGTCTTCCCTCTCCCCTCTTTTGAGGCTGGAAATGAGGCTGGAAATATCTCTAGCTCGTTGTCACCCTTGGGCGACGCGGCGCGCGGTGCGTGCCGTCCGCGTCGAGGCCCACCCGCCGCGCCCCGCCGCGGCACGGGTCGCAGGTGCCGGCGCCAGCAACCATGCCGCTCCCACCGCGTCGCGCACGTTGCTCTCTCACCTTGACGGCGAAGGTGCCCTTCTCCATCGCTGGCTCTGCTTTTGGAGTTGTGGGGTGTGGGGCGTGGGGGGCGGCGCAGACAAGGCGCGCGCGCAGGTACGTGTGCTCTAGTGACTGATCGATGTGAAAGAGTGCAGTCGTTAGAAGATGGGTACAATGTTGCATGTGCAATTGCGCCAGCTCAAGTGTTGGGAGGCGACGGCGAGCGAACCGGCGGGAAGCCGCCGCCCGCCGCCGCCGCCGCCGCCGCCCGCTGCCGCTCGCCGTCTCGTCGGCCCTGCGCAGCTTCCCCTACGTGTCCGTCGCGCATTCTCACGCACGCAGTCGCCTCGACCCATTGCAGCACATCGCCCAATACCACCGACCTTTTGACCGCTTCCCCCACTTACCTGCCTCGCCCGACCCTTGATTCGGCACACACGATCGCGTTTCGCAAACTCTTGAAATATCAAGGGCGGCGCAGTTTTCCCCCCCGCCCCTTTCCTCCCCTTTGGGCTGGGCCCTCTGCGCCCCCATCAGTAGCAGCGGCAGCAGCAGCGTCCCGTCACCATGACGGAGCGCAAGCGCAAGCTCGACCTGGGCGACGCGGATCCCTCGCTCAAGCAGGGTTGCGGCGCCGCGGGAGCAGCAGGGGCAGAGGAGGACGACGGCGGCACCAACCCGTACACGGGCCGCCCCTACTCGCCGCGGTACTACGAGATCCTGGCCAAGCGCAAGGGTGAGCTGGCTCGCGGGTGGTTTGCGCGCGCGACGACGATGACGGCGAGGTTTGCTTCTTCCGCGTCGTCGGCCGTTCGGCGCCGCATCGGCCGACGCGACGCGGACGCTCATTTTCCCTTGTCCGCCCTTCAAATCAAACACAAAACGCACAACAGCCCTGCCCGTCTGGCAGGCCCGCGACGACTTTGTCCAGCTGCTCGCCAACCACCAGACCGTCGTCCTCGTCGGCGAGACGGGTTCGGGCAAGACCACCCAGATCGCGCAGTTTATCGCCGACGCCGGCTACGCGCACGGGACGGTCGCGGCCGGCGGCGGCGGCGGCGGCGGCGGAGGGGACGGCGGCGGCGCAAACGGCGGAAGAGCGAGCGGCAGCGGCGTGATCGGCGGCGGCCTGATCGCGTGCACGCAGCCGCGCCGCGTGGCCGCCATGTCGGTCGCCCGCCGCGTGGCCGACGAGATGGACGTCGTCCTGGGCGAGGAGGTCGGCTACAGCATCCGATTCGAGGAATGCTCCGGGCCGCGCACGTTTGTCAAGTTCTTGACGGACGGCATGCTGCTCCGAGAGGCGATGGGCGACAGCGACCTCTCGCGCTACTCGGTGATCATCCTCGACGAGGCGCACGAGCGCACGCTCGCGACCGACGTGCTGTTCGGCCTGATCAAGGAGATCCTGCCGAGGCGGCCCGACCTGCGGCTCGTGGTCATGAGCGCGACGCTCGAGGCCGAGAAGTTCCAGGAGTACTTCCTCGACGCGCCGCTGATGCGCGTGCCCGGCCGCACCTTTCCCGTGGAGATTTTTTACACGCAGCAGCCCGAGCGCGACTACCTCGAGGCCGCCGTGCGCACGGTCGCGCAGGTGCACCGTTGCGAGCCGCCCGGCGACGTCCTGCTCTTCCTCACGGGCGAGGAGGAGATCGAGGACGCGTGCCGCCGCATCGCGGGCGAGGGCGCGCGCCTGCTCGAGGCCGGCGAGGCCGGGCCGCTCAAAGTCGTCCCGCTGTATTCGACGCTGCCGCCCGCCCAGCAGCAGCGCATCTTTGACGCGGCCCCCCCGCCCGCCACTCCGGGGGGACCGGCCGGGCGCAAGGTGGTCGTGTCGACCAACATCGCCGAGACGTCTCTGACCATCGACGGCATCGTCTACGTGGTCGACCCGGGCTTCTCGAAGCAAAAGGTTTACAATCCGCGCGTCCGGGTTGAGTCGCTGCTGGTGTCGCCCATCAGCCGGGCGAGCGCGCACCAGCGGGCCGGGCGGGCGGGCCGCACGCGGCCGGGCAAGTGCTTCCGCCTGTACACGGAGCTGTCGTTCAAGAACGACCTGCAGGAGCAGACGTACCCGGAGATCCTGCGGTCCAACCTGGGTTCGGTCGTGCTGCAGCTGAAGAAGCTGGGGATCGACGACTTGGTGAGTTTTTTTTTCTTTTTCTTTTCATTCTAAAAGAAAAGGCGCCTCGGGCAAGCAAGCCAGAGAAAAAACAACCTGCCCCCGCGTGTGTACGTGTGTGTGTGTGTGTGTGTGCGGCGATTATAAACACATTCCTCGTTCTGAGATTCCCCTCACCGGGGGACTGATTGACCAAACTTGTGACACACCCATAGAATCTGAGCACAACGACAAACCACCACCATCACGCCCGCATTTTCTTTTCGCTTTCTCTTCGCGAGCGGCTTTTTGCGTCTGACGCCGCCCCGACACAACTCTCAGTCGAATTTCATTCCGCCTGATTTTTCTCGCGCTCTCACGCTCCCCATTTCCCCCCCGACCACATCGCGACACGGCCCCACCCCAACAAACACGACCGACACAACCAACACGACCGCCACAACCAACCCCCCCCGCCACGAAACAAAAACATACAAAAATAAACAAAAACAAAACAAAAATAAAAACGACAGGTCCATTTCGACTTCATGGACCCGCCCGCGCCCGAGACGCTCATGCGCGCGCTCGAGCTGCTCAACTACCTCGGCGCCATCGACGACGACGGCGACCTGACCGACGTGGGCGGCGCCATGGCCGAGCTGCCGCTCGACCCGCAGCTGGCCAAGATGATCGTCGCCTCGCCCGCGCACCGCTGCTCCAACGAAGTCTTGTCCGTGGCGGCCATGCTGAGCGCCCCTCAGCCCTTTTTGCGGCCGCGCGAGGCGGCCAAGGCGGCCGACGAGGCCAAGGCCTCCTTCGCGCACGTGGACGGGGACCACCTCACCCTGCTCAACGTCTACCACGCGTGGAAGGCCGCGGGCGAGGACCCGAAATGGGCGTACGACCATTTCCTCAACCAGCGGTCGCTGAAGTCGGCCGACAGCGTGCGCGCGCAGCTGGCGCGCGTGGCGCAGCGCCTCGGCGTGCGCCTGGTCAGCACCCCCTTCGAGGACCGCGACTACTACCCGAACATCCGCCGGGCCATCGCGTGCGGCTACTTCATGCAGGTGGCCCACCTGGACGGCGCGAAGAAAGCCTACGTGACCGTCAAGGACAACGAGCAGGTGCATCTCCATCCTGGGTGCGCTCTGGACAGGCGGCCCGAGTGGGTGCTCTACCACGAGTTTGTGCTGACGTCGCGCAACTACGTGCGCACGGTGACCGAGGTCGACGGGTCCTGGCTCCTGGAGCTGGGCGCGCACTACTACGACCTGAGCAACTACCCCGAGAAGGACGTCGACGCGCTGCGGGCGCTCGAGCGGCTGCTGGCGCGGCGCGAGGGGCCAGAGGCGGTCAAGCGGGCCTCCGAGGCGAGGAGGCGGCTCAAGGGGAGGTAGGGCGCGAGGGGGGGGCGGTGGGGGGGGATTGTTGGTTAAGGAGGGAGCGGGAGAGAGCAGCAGCGTCGCCATTTGTAACGCTCGGATTTGGGTTCTCTTTTTTGTTGCCGAGTGGGGGGCGAATGGACGACGGGACGGTTTTGCAGTTGATTGCTCTCACACGTGTGCGTGCGTTTTCTCTAAGTAGCGCACGCGCGGACCTTGGCGTCTGTGTGTGTGAAGTGCGTGCGCGTTTGATTCTTTTTGGTCGACATGCCAGCGCGAAACCCCTTCCACCCACTCAAAAAAACGCAAAGCCGATATCAAAAAAGAGCGCGGGGACGGGCGACACCCGCCCCCCACTCTCCCTCTCCTCCTCCCCTCCACCTCCTCCTCACGACAAGTCGAACGACCCCTGCCCCTCGCGGATGGCGTACAGCAGGCGGTCGCGCACGGCCTCCTTGCTCGAGTAAGGGGGGAGCTTGAGGTAGTTGACGCACGTCATCGCGGACGGCAGGTCGCCGTCGGCCGCCGCCCACTCTGTCGCGGCAGCCAGCGTCGCGCGGCGCGCGGCCGCCTCATCGCCGCCGCCGGCCGCCACCGCCGCCTCGGCCTGCGCCGCCGCCGCGCTCGCGGCGGCGGCGGCCGCCGAGTCGGACGGCGCCTTGCGCACGACCGTCAGGCGCGGCTGCAGCGCCGCCAGCCCGCCAGGAGGCAGCCGCGGGCACCCCGTCACGAACCGCAGGAAGCGCCGCTGGTCCGCGCCGTCCAGCTCCGACAGGACCTCGAGCAGCCGGCGCGCGGGCGCCGACGCCGGCGTGTAGCCGTGGTCGAACCGGACGCTGTCGGCCAGCGAGCGCGGCGTCCAGCGCTCGCCCGCGCCGCAGACCAGGGCCTCGAGCTCCTCGTCAGCGAACGCCTCGAGAGCAGGGAGGGGGACGACTTCCTCGAGGCCGTCGCGGAAGGCGCGGAGCTGGGCGCGCACGCCGGAGCCGAGCACGGCGTCGACCACGTCGGCCAGCCAGCGCTCGAGCGCCTCGGGCGTCTCGACCGCCGGCGCGCCGGCGCCGGCGCCGGCGCCGGCGCCGGCCGTGCCGCCGCCGCCGGCCTGCTCACCGGCGGCCGCAAAGGCGGCGGCGCCGGCCAGCGGGTAGTCTGGCTGGCCGGGCAGGGCGTAGGCGAGGCAGAGGTCGGGCAGGGGGCAGCCGTCGACGAGGAGGGGCGGCTGGGCGGCGGCGGCGGAGGCGGCGCGGGCGCTGCTGCTGCCGCTGCCGCTGCGGCGGCGGCCGGCGACGGCGCCGCCGCCCGAGGCAGGCGTAGCCGCCTGCTGCTGCTGCTGCTGCTGCTGCTGCTGTTTGTGCGCCGCCAGGGCCGCGGCCATGCGCTCGAGCGACGCGCCCAGGGCCGGGTCGATGGCGGCGATGTCCTGCAGGTCCAACGCGCCCAACCCGCCGCCGCCCGCGGCGGCAGCAGAGGCAGGCGCAGAAGCCGCAGAGGGGGAGGCGCCGCCGGCCGCGCCGCCGCCGGAAATACCGCCGCCGCCCCCTCCGACCCCCTGGCAGCAGTGCCCGCGCACGGCGCGCCAAAAGGCGGCGCCCAGCGGCAGGTCGAGCAGGCGCGCGTCCTGCACGGCCTTGCCCACCGTGCGGCCCAGCAGGCGGAAGCGCTCGCAGACCGCGGGCAGGGCCGGCGAACCAGGCGGGTAGGGCAGCGGGAACAGGCCGTGCGGCGCGTTGACGTAGAGGCGGGCGGCGGCCGCCGCCGGCGCGGCGGCGGCCGCCATGCCGCCCGTCGGCGCCGCGCCGTCGCCGCCCCACGCGCCCGCGCCCGGCCGCGCGCTGCCGTCGTCGCCGTGCCAGACCATGGCCTCGGCCGCCAGCGCGCCGGCGCCGCCGCCCCCGGGGCGGCGCCACGCGTCCGAGTCGGCGTTGGCCTGCGCGACCGCGGCGGGCAGGACGTCCACGGACATCGGCTCGGGCCCCTTGTCGCCGCCCTTGCCGCCGCCGCCGCCGCCCGCCGTCCTCTGGCCGCCGCCGCCGCCGCCTCCGCCGTCCTCGCCGCCCTCGTCGCCGCCCTCCTCCTCCTCCTCCTGCTCCTCGTGCCGCTACATGCCCAGCTCCCGCCGCTGCAGCTCGTGCGACAGCAGCGTGTAAAACTCGAGCGTCGGGCCCAGGCCCGTCCCCACCTCCCCAAAGTACTCGATCTCCAGGACGGCCTTGTGCTTGGCGTACAGCTCCATCACCTTGGCCGCCGATTCCAAAACGCGCCGCCGCGACACGCGCACCTTTTGGCGCTGCAGGCGGCCGATGCGCAGCTCGCGCCCCTCGCGCTCCAGGGCGGCGCCGGCGGCGGCCGACTCGGCGGCCTGCTGCTGCTGGAGGTGCTGCAGGGCGCGGGCGAGGCCGAAGGCGGTCGAGTAGAAGAAGCGGCGGCGCGCCTCGAACGGCAGCAGCGCGCGCGCCGACGACGAGCACAGCTGCGCGCACCAGGCCGGCAGGCCGCCGCCGCAGGTGGCGAGCACGTCCTTCAGCTGCGCCGAGAGCTTGGAGCCGAGCTTGGCGGAGACGAAGGCCTCGCGCGGCAGGGTCTCGAGCTCGGCGTCGGCCATGTGCGGGGGGGCGACGGCGAGGGCGAGGGCGGGGGCGCGGGCGCCGCATCCGGCGCCGGCGGGCGCCTGCGCCGCGGCGGGCGCCGCCGCCGCCGCCGGAGCGGCACAAGGCGAGGCGGCGGCCGCGGCCGCGGCCAGCTCGGGCGCGTGCAGCAGGCGGCGCGCGTGGCGGTTGACGGCCTCGAGCGCGACGAGCAGGGCCACGACGTCGCGGCACGCCTCGGGCGCCGACAGGTCGGCGAACCGGGGCAGCGTCAGCAGCTCGGCCAGCGGCGAGCCGGCGGGCGCGCCGTGGTCGGCGGCCGTCGCGGCCGCCGCGCCGCCGCCGCCGCTGCCTCCCGGGCCGCCGCCTGCGCGCCCGCCGCCGCCGCCGCCGTTGCTGCTTGCACGACGCCAGCGGCTGCCGCCCGCTGGCGCCGCGGCCGCGGCGAGGGCGGCGCTGAGGCCGCCGCGCCCGGCAGGGGTAGGCGCGGCCGTCGGCGCAGCAGAGCCCGCGGCGGCGGCGAGCGCGGCGCTGAGAAGGCCGCTGCCAGACGCGCGCCCGCCCCCGCTCCCGCCGCCTCCGCCGAGCGCCGCCGCGGCCGCCTGCTGCAGCTGCTGCTGCTGGTCCTGCTGGAGCTCGGCGGTCAGGCTCTCGCCCGTCCGAGCCGACGTGTAGTGCAGCGTGTACACCTCGTCCCACAGCCGCCCGCCGGGGCCTCCCGAGCCGCCGCCGCCGCCGCCGCCGTACGCGCCGCCGCCGCCGTAGCGATGCGAGGCGCCAAAGCCGCCGCCGCCGTAGCGCCCGCCGGCGCCCGTCGCGCCGCCGGCGCGGCCGGGGCCTGCGCTGCGGCCGCCGCCGCCGTCGTCCTCGTCGTCCTCATCCGCGTCGACGGCCGCGCGCGCGGCCAGGCGCCGGCGCTGCACCGCCTGGAAGACGGTCGTGGCGCTGGTGACGAGGGCGCCGTCGAGGAAAAAGGCCAGGCGCGCGGGCGCCTGCGCAGCAACGGCCGCGGCCGTGCGCTGCAGCTGCTGCTGCTGCTGCTGCTGGGGGGGGGCCGGGGGCGCGGGGGGGGCGGGGGGCGCCGGAGGGGCGCGGGCAGGAGGAGGCGCGGGGAGGGAGGCCGAGGGAGCGGGTGCGGCGGCGGGCGCGGGCGAGCGCGAGCCGCCACCCCTGGCAGCGGCCGCGGAGCGTGTCGTCCGGCGCGCAGCGGCGTCAGCGCCGCTGCCGCCCGCGGCCGCAGCAGGCGCAGCCGCCGCCGCGGCAGCCGCGCCCGCCGCCGTGGGCGCGCTCGCGCCCAGGTGCAGGGCGTGCACGGGCATCGAGCCGATCTCCAGGTCGTCCTCGTCGCTCTCCCCGCCCATCATGCCGTCCTCGTCCTCGTCCTCCTCCTCGTCCTCGCCCTCGCCGCCGGGCGGCCGCTCCTCGTCGATAAAGTCGGGCGGCGGTGGCTCGTCGTCGTCGTCGTCGTCGTCGTCGTGCTCGTCGTCCTCGTCCTCGTCCTCGTCGTGGTGGTGGTGGGAAAGGTGGTCCTGCTCCCCGTGCCCAGTGTCCATGCGGTCGGGGGCGCGGCGGCGGGAGCCGGCAGCGGCGGCGGCAGCGGCGCCGCCGCTGCCAGCATTGACGGCGGCGGCGCGCGCGGCCGCCGCGCGCGTCAGACGGCCCGCAGCGGCGGCCGCAGCGCCCTCCCGGCCATCAATGGCCCGCGCGTTGGACGCGGCGGCAGCGGCGGCTGCAGAGGCAGTCGCCGCTGCCACAGCAGCGGCAGCAGCCGAAGCCGAAGCCGAAGCCGACGCCGCCGCCGCCGCCCCGGCGCCCGCGCCCACGCCCGCCACCTGCTGCGGCGGCGGCGGGTGCACGCGCGGCCACAAAAAGTCCTCCACCGCCGACATGGTGGCGAGCGGCTCGATGAGCACGACGTTGGCCGGGTACTCGCGCAGGCCGCGCTCGCGCGGGTGGCGCGCGAGGCGCAGCTTGAAGGGCTGCGCGAGGGCGGCGAGGCCGCTGCCGAGCGAGGCGCCGCCCGCGCCGAGCGACCCGGGCGCGGCCGCGCCGCTGCTGCCGCCGCCGCCGCCGTAGCTCGCGCGGCCGCCGCCGCCGCCCGGGCCGCCGCCGTTGGCCGGGCCCACGCGGCTCTGCACCACGGGAAAGGCCTCGGACGCCGAGAGCGCCGCCTGCAGCCGCCGGACCAGGTCGGCCGCGGGCGTCGCGCCGCCCCAGTCCAGGTCGGCCAGGGGCGCGCCGGTGCCGCCGCCGCCCGCCACCATCGCCGCCTCGACCAGCGCGCGCATGCGGCCGAGCACGCGCGCGTCGCGCCGCTCGAGCAGCGCGCGGTCGCGGGCGTAGGCGCCGGGGGCGGCGCGCCGGTCGAGGTCGTCGCCGCGCAGGTAGGCCGCGAGCGCGCGCGCCGCGCCGCTCGACAGGAGCTCGAACGTCGACGCGTCGCCCTCGCGCAGCGCGCGCAGCAGCGCGGGGACGGCGCCAGCGTCGTCGTCGTCGTCGTCACCCTGGCCGTCGCCCTTGTCGCCGCCCTTGCTGGCGTCGGCATCGTCGCTGCCGCTGAGGCGGTCGAGGCGCGCGGCGGCGGCGCGCAGGTCGCGCAGGGTGTTGGTCTCGAGCGAGTGCTGCTGCTGCTGCTGCTGCTTGAGCTCCTCGCTGCGGCGGCGGCCGGCGGACTTGCCGCCCGCGCCGCTGCGCCCGCCGCGCCCGCCGCCGCCGCCCGCCGCCGGCGAGGGACCAAAGTACCGCGCGCGGAAGGCCGCGGCGTTGGCGGCGACGGCCTCGCGCAGGGTGATCGCAGGGGCGGCTGCCGCGGGAGGCTGCTCCGGCGGCTGCGTGCCGCCGGCCGACCTGGGCGCCGCCGCCGTCGCGGCCGCCACCGACGCCGCCGCCGCGCCCGCGCTGCCGCTGCGCGCGCGCGTCAAGCGCCCGCCGCCGCCGCTGCCGCTGCTGCCTGCTCCTCCCGCCTCGCCGCCGGCAGCGGCGCCGGCCAGCTGGGAGGGGCTCGGGCCGGCGCTGCCGCGCCCGAGGCCCTCGCCCGCGGCCCCGGCAGCAGGGGCCGTCGCGCCGGCAACGCCATAGCCGCCAGCGCCACCAGCAAGAGCAACAGCAGCACCAGCGCCAGCAACAGCGCCCGCGCCCGCTGCCCCTGCCCCCCCCCTCTGTGCCAGCTGCTCAAGCGCGTGCGCGACGCCCTCCTTCACAAACGTGACGCCGAACACGGCGGGCAGGGCGCGCATGAGCAGGTCGGCCGCCTGCAGGGCGTAGGCGGCGGTGCGGAGGTCGCGGCCGCCCAGCAGGGAGGCCAGGAAGGCGCTCACGGGCAGGTCGACCAGCGCGTTGGCCATTGGCTGCGGGGCGACGCCGCCGCCGCCGCCCTCGCCGCCGCCGCCGCCCTCGCCCGCGCCCGCGTGCAGCAGCGCCGAGATGACGGCGAGGCAGCGCAGGCGCACGGCGGGCAGGACCGAGGCGCCGTGGGCGCGGAGCAGCAGGGGGAGGAGCGCCTCGCAGAGGGCGGCGACGAGGTCGGGGTTGCCGCGCAGATAGGCGCCGCCGCCGGGGGCCGCCGGCGAGGCAGCTTGCTGCGCCGGCGCCGCCGCCCTTATCGCCGCCGCCGCCGACGTCCCCCCCCCACGCGCTGCCGCGACCGCCGCCGCAATCGCCGCCGCGGGAGCGTCCGGCACGGGCGGCAGCAGCGCCTGGAGCAGGCCCAGCACGTCGTACAGCTGGTCGGGCGTGCGCAGGGCCGAGGGGACGGCGGCCGCCGAGGGGGTGGCAGGCGCGGCGGCGCCCCCGGGCGTCGCCGAGCGCGGCGGCGGCACAGGCGACGGCAGCGCCGTGCTCGTGCCGCCGCCGCCGCCGCCGCCCGTCCCCCCTCCGCCCGTGCCCTCGAGCAGCGGCGACCCGGCCAGCAGGTACTGCACCGTGTCCGCCACGCCCGACGCCAAGAGCGCGTCCGCGATGGCGGCGCTGCCGCTGGCGCACATGGCCAGCACGCGCACGAGGCCAAAGTAGGTCGCGGGCGACAGCCTGGGCTGCTGCTGCCCGCCGCTGCCGCTCCCGCCGCCGCCGCCCGCGCCCCCTCCGCCTCCGCCCCCCGCTCCGCGCCCGCACGGCGACGCCGCGCTCACCAGGTCGAGCGCCGTGTCCACCAGTCCCGCCGACTGCAGGGCTTCCAGCAGGCCCGCGTCCGCCGCCCCGGCCCCGCCGGCCGCCGGCAGCGACGCCGCCGCCGCCGCCACGTGCGCCAGCGCCGCCGCCGCAGAGTCGACCACGCGCGCGTCGGCGTTGCGCAGCAGCGGCACCAGCAGCGGCGCGGCCTCGCGCGCGGCCGCCGCGTGCGCCGCGGGCACCGAGCCCAGGCCGTGGCCGCCGCCCCCGCCGTAGCCGCCGCCGCCGCCGTACCCGCCGCCGCCGCCCCTGGTCGCCAGGCCGGCGCACATGTTGGCCGCCGTGGCCGCCGCCGAGCGCTGGACGCCCGAGGGGAAAAAGTCGAGGTACGACAGCGCGGCGACCAGCCCGCCCGCGCGCAGCAGGGGGCCCGGGTGGTCGTGCGACAGCTTCTCGAGGGCCTGGAGGGACTGCTCGGCCAGGTCGATGTACTCGATCGACAGCAGCTTGGCGCAGAGCGCCTCGGGCGCGCCGTGCCGGACCAGGCAGGCGCCGGCCGGCGGCAGCGCGTCGGTGAGGAAGCACAGCGCGCGGGCGGCCAGCAGCATCGTGTCGGGCGAGTGCTCGGCCGACAGGGCGCGCACCAGTAAAGGGACGACGGTCTCGGTGGGGAAGGCGACGAGCGACTCCTCGGACGCGACCGACAGCAGCTCGCACAGCGAGCTGAGCGCCGCCATCTGCGCGCTGCCGCCGAGGCCGCCGCCGCCACCGCGGCCGTCCTCGTCGCCGTCGCCGTGGCCGTGGCCGCCGCCGTCGCCCATGCCCTCGTCGCTGCCGCCGCCGCCGCCGCCGCTGCCGCCGCCCCCCGCCCCCGCGCGCAGGCCCGCGATGATGTCCTTCAGGCGCCCGCTCGTCAGGGCGCCGCCCAGGCCGCCCATGCCGGGCAGCACGTCCTCGAGGCCCGCGCCCAGCTTGCGAAGCAGGCCCTGCAGCGCCGACCCCGCCGACGCAAAGTTGCGGCCAAAGACGTCGCCGGGGTCGCCCTATTTTTGCGGTTTGGTTTTGGTTGGTTTTTTGGGTCGAGTTTTGGTGGGTTTCGCGGGCGGTATGGAGGATGTGAGCACAGGGGGGTTGACCTTTTCCATGCCATTTCGACCATGCCGCGAAGCCAACCACGATCCTCGCAAGAAGAAGGACGCCGCTGATCCGGCCGACGCCGCCGGCGACGACGTCGCGACACACGCGCGCGATGCGCGATGCGCCGCCGCAACAGCAAACAAAACCCACCTCCTCTCCGCCAGCGCCGGCGCCGCCTGACGTGGAGGCGCCGCCCGCGCCGCCGGCACCGCGACGTCCGCCCGCGTCCATGGCCTGCTGCTGCTCTGGCTCTTGCTGGGCGGGCGCGAGCTCTTGCTGCTTCCGCTGCTTGGCTCCGGTCGTTCCTGCTGCCGCTGCTGCTGCTCCGCGCGTGTCGCGCGCGAGGTCCTGCTGCTCCGACGGCGGGCTGGTCTTGCGCTTGGGGGTGCTCTGCCGCGGCGGCTGCTTTGGGGGCTTGGCCGCGGGAGAGGGCTTCTTGCCGCTTCCCGAACGGCGCTTGGTCGTCTCAAAAGAAGGGGGAGGAGGAGGGGGAGGAGGAGCGAGGGCAGCCTCTGCCGCTGCTTCGCCGGCCTCTGCTGCCGCAGCTTTGTGGGTCTTGGGCTTCTTGCTCGCCAGGGCTGGCTGGGGGTCCGCTTTGCGCTTGGTGCGTCGCGTCTCCGGCATCGTGGCTCAGCGAGAGCGTCTCATGCTCTCGTTTTGCTGTTCTCGTCTCGTCGGTTTTGTTCGTGGGTGAGCAAAAGCGGGATGCGCTGAGCCACAAAAGGTGCGATGCCGCGATTGCTGGGATGCCTGGCAAAGTAGTGTCGTGTGTGTGATAGCTTGTATCGCGACGTGTCGTCGCCGTCCTGTCTTGAACGATGGTGCCATTTCCTCGAAAAACTTCGTCGGCAATGGCCACCTTCGTCGGGACCCGCACAACCAACCGCAATCACACCCGCACGATGCACGATTGGCGAGTAGAGTCGCACACACACTATAGAGGCGCACGTGGAAATTAAACAACGACGTAGAAAAAACCAATCAAACTCGACAGCGGCAACTTTTTTCAAACGCCCGCTCCCTCCCTTGCACCACCTGGAGCGCGCGCGTTAAGCAGCGAGGCTGATTCCATTGGTGGTCCGTGGGGGCATCATCAACGATGGACCTGCGCTTCGACGAGGAGAGCGACGTCCCTTCCCGCGACGCGCCCGACTATGGGTACTTCTTCCGTCTCAGGGGAGCCGTCCGGTTCGCCGCGCCCGCGGCCGAGGCCGTGCCCGGGTACGCGCAGCCGCTGGCCGTCGCGCGGCGGTACGGCGTCGCCGCCTGGAGCGACCAGCACGGTGAGCGAGTGTTCATTGTTTTGCGCGATCGATCGATCGATCGAGCGGATCGCCGACGCGCGCCGCCGCCGACGTCGGCAGGTTGCGCGTTGTTTCGGGCCGACGCGCGCGCGCGCTCTCTCTTCCTCTCAACGAGACACACGCCGCACAAAACAACACAACAACTACAACAACACCAAACCAAATATGCCGCAGCGGTCTACGTGGCGCGCACGCGCGACTTCTTCGCGGCGGCCACGCGCGACGTGGGCGGCGCCGACGACGCCGACCGCGTCATGCCGCTCGCGGCCGCGCGCGCGCGCGCGCTGCCCGTGCCCGGCGCGGCCGTGGTCGCGCTGTCCGCGGACGACCAGGCGCTCGCGGTCCTGGCCGAGGCGGCCACGCTCGTCCACGTCTACTCCCTGCCGCACGTGATGATGATGACAGCGGCGGCGGACGAGGAGGGCGCCCCGTCGTCGCCGCCCCCGCCGCCGCCTCCTGTGCGCACGCTCGAGCTCGCGGCGCCCGCGCGCTGGCTCGCCTGGCGCCCGTCCGCGTCGCACCCCTCGCAGCTCCTGGTCCTGCTGCGCACCGGCGCGCTCGTGCAGTACGACCTGTCGTCCTCCTGCTCTTCGCCCCTCCTGCTGGCCCCCTCGGGCGTCGACGCCGCCGCCTGGTCGCCCGACGGGGCGCACTACGCGCTCGCCCGGGCCGCGGGCGACGACCCGCGCGCGGTCGTCATCGTGGTGCGGCCCGCGGGCTCGGACTCGGACGCCGGCGCGGCCACCGCGCGGCTTGAGGCGCCCGAGCCCGTCGCGGACGAGGTCGGCGGCGACGAGGTCGGCGGCGGCGAGGGCGGCGCGACGAGCTGCCGCCGCCGCCGCGCCGTCGTGGACTCGCTGGCGTGGGTCGCCCCCACCGCCGTGGTCGGCAGCGCCCTGGCGGCCACGTTTGACGGCGCCGCCGTTGAGGCCGAGGCCGAGGCCGCGCGCACCTTTGTCGTGTCTTGGGAGGCCGACGACGGCGCCGCTTCCTTGCTGAGCGGCGCCGCCGCGCTGACCGTGCGCGCGGCCGCGTTCCAGCACGTCGACATGGCCGAGGCCGGCGGCGCGGGCGACGACGGCGCCGACGCCGACGCCGCCGCCCCGGCCGGCGAGTGGCCCTACCTGCGCGCCGCCACCGTGCCCCAGTGGGGCCTGCACCTCCTGTCGCACCGCCGGGCCTACGACGCCCACTTTTCCCTGCTCTGTGAGCTTCGTCGGCAAGTGCGCGCGCGCCCCGCCTCCGCCTCCGCCGGCGCCGCCGCCGCCCTCGCGGAGGCGCGCGACCCGGCCACGGGCGCCCTGCTCGTGGGCCTGGACCTGACCGAGACGGCGCTCGCGCCCGCCCTGCCCATGCGGCCGGGCGACCGCGACAACTTCATCCTAGGCATCGCGGTGGACTTTGCGGCGGCCGGCGACGACGCCGGCCTGCCCGACCCGACGGACAAAGAGGGGACGCGCCCGCTGGTGCCGCACAGCGCCGTGGCCCTCGTGGCGGCCGCGGACGGGTGCCTGCACGTGCACCGGCTGTCGTGCTTCGCGCGCGGGCGCGAGGCGCTCGCGCGCGCGCCCGAGCCGCTGCCGACGGGGGAGGCGGCGGCCGCGGCGCCTGCGTGGCTGGTTGCTGGGGGCGGCGGCGGTGGCGGGGTTGAGGCGTCAGCTGCTGCGTTGCCTGCGGCTGCTGACAAGGCAAGAGCAGCAGCAGCAGCAGCAGCAGCAGCAGCAGCAGCAGCAGCAGAAGCAGCAGCAGCAGAAGCAGCATCAGAAGAAACAGAGGAAGAGCAGTGGGAGGAGGAGGAAGCAGAGCCGGCGAGCAGCGGGGGCAGCAGCCCGGCGCCCGCGTTGCCGGCGGCCAACAAGGCGGCCGGGGTGGCGTTGCCGCAGGAGGCGAGCAGCGCGTTCGAGGAGGAGGAGGACGACGACGACGACGACGGGCAGAGCGATGGCGGCAGCGCTGTCGGTGGTGGCCGGGGCGGACACGCCGCCGCGGGATCAGCCGCCACAGCTGCTGCCGACGAGGCGAAAGCGACCAAGCCGCCGCCGCCGCCAGCACCCGCTTTCCAGCCCGTCCCCGCAGCCGGCGCCAACCTCTTTGGGGGCGCCCCCGTCTCACTCGCCTCCCCTGCCGCCGGCGGGTCGTCGTCGCTGTTTGGTGGCGCCGCCGCTGGCGGCGGGGGCTTGTTCGGGCAAGCGCCGGCGGCGGCGACGGCGACGGCGGCCGCCGGCGGAAACTTGTTTGGCGGCGGCGGCACGGGCGGCGGCGGGGTGTTTGGGGGGGGCGGCGGCTTTGGGGCTGCCGCAGCGCCGCCTCCACCCGTCGCCAGCTTTGCCAGCGGCAGCGGCCTGTTTCAGTGGAGCGGCAAGCCGGCTGCCGAGCCAGCTGCACCTGCTGCTGCTGCCGCCCCTCCTCCGCCTCCCCCCCCCGCGCCGGTGGCGCCCGCCCCTCCTCCACCCCGGCCAGTGGCTCCTCCCCCTCTTTCTCTACCTCTCAAGCCGCCCGCCGAAGCCACGGCCTCGTCGGCGTCGGCCGCCTCCGCCAAGCCGCCCCTGCCCGGCGGCGGCGGCGGCGGCAAAAAGGAGCAGCAGCGGCAGCAGGCTGCCTCGCCGCGCGCGGCGGCAAGGCCCTCCGCCGAGCTCCCCCAGCCGCCCCCCCCGCCCCAGCCACCCACTCCGCCGCCCGCGCCCCTCGTGGAGGTGCCCGAGCCCCGCGAAGTGCCCTACCCGGCCGCGGCCTTCCAGGACGAGGCGCCCGAGGTCGCCGACGCCGAGGCTGGCTGCCTGCGCCTGCTGCACGACGTGCGCCGCATGTCGGCGCACACGGCCGCCCTGGGCCGCGCGCTCGAGGAGGCCGACCCGCACGAGGCGCCTGGGGCGCGCCGCGCGTTCGCGGCCACGCGCGAGGCGACCGTGTCGCTGGCGGCGCGGGTGGCGCGGCTGCAGGCGAGGGGGCGCGCGCTGTCGGCGGAGGTCGGCGCGCTGGCCGAGGGATGCGGGGACCTGTCGCGCCGGCGCGCGGCCCTGGCGCTCTTCCTTCCGGCGGGGGCGCCCGGGACGGGCACGCTTGTGGTCGACGGCGGCGGGGGCGGGCCGGCGGCGCTCTGGGCGGCGTCCTCCTCGCCGTCGGCGCCGTCGCTATCGTCGTCGCGCGGCGCCGCGTTGGCGCGCCGCCTGCCGCTCGACCCGGCGCTGGCGGGCCTGGCGGCCGCGGTGCGCGCGCGCCTGGACGGGGTGTCGGCCAACGTCGAGGACCTCGAGGCGCAGGTGGAGACGTGGGAGGACGCGCACGAGCAGCGGGCGCAGCAGCGGCGGAAGCAGGGGCAGCAGCAGGCGTCGAACTTGTATGGCAAGGGCTTTTCGCCGGCGGGCGGCCTGGGCGGCCTGGGCGGCCTGGGCGGCCTAGGCGGCGGCGCCAACGGAGGTGGGGCCCCGCCGGCCTGGGCGTCGGCCCTGAGCCGCCGCACCGCCCTTCCGACCTTTTACGGCGGGCGCGCGCCCATGGCCAGCGCCGCGGCGGCCGCCGCCGCCGCATCGTACGGCGGCCCCCGCGCGCGCGTCGCGGCGAGCGGCGTCGCGGCGCCCTCCCAGCCGCTGGCCTTTTTCGCTGCCGCCGCCTCCGCCGCCGCGCCGCCCTCGCACCTCATCTACGACGTCGTCGCGGCGCAGCGCGAGGCCGCCGACAACCTCGCCGCGCGCGTGGCCGCGCTCGTCGCCGAGCTCGAGCAGCTCGGCGCCGTGCGGTCCGACGCCGCCGCCGGGGGCGCGCGCGCTCTGGAGCGCTGGGGCGGCGATGTCGGGGCGCTCGGCGGGGCCGCCGCCGGGGGCGCGCGCGCTCTGGAGCGCTGGGGCGGCGATATCGGGGCGCTCGGCGGGGCCGCCGCCGGGGGCGCGCGCGCTCTGGAGCGCCGGGGCGGCGATGTCGGGGCGCTCGGCGGGGCCGGCGGGCGCCGCCGCCGCCCGGCCCGCGCGCGCCGCGCCGGGCGCGTGCCGGGCCTCCCCGCCGCCGCCGCGGGCGGGGGTGCCGGCAGCATGGACGAGCGCGAGGGCGGCGGCAGCATGGAGGATGAGGAGGAGGAGGACGACGACGACGGCAACGAGGACGGCGACGATGACGACGGCGACGACGGCGAGGAGGAAGAAGACGAGTACGGCGCCGGCGCCAGCGAGGGCAGCGGCAGCGCCGAGGACGCGCGTGGCGAGTTGACGGCCGAGGCCGTGCGCGGCGGGGGCACGAGCGGCGCCGCCGCGCGCGCGGCCGCCGAGGCGGTCGCGTCCCCCACGGCAACCGCCGCCTATGCCGCCGCCGCGCGCCGCCGCGGCCTCGGCTCGTTTGCCCCGCCCGTGCGCGGGTCGCCAGGTCGCGCCAGCGGCGGCGGCGGCGGCGGCGGTGGCACCCCCGAGCCGCCCCAGTGGCTGTCCCCCGGCTGGCAGCGCCACCAGGAAGGCCGCGTCGCGGGCGCAGGCCGCCCGCCCGCGCACAGCCCCTCGCCCATGAGCGCGGGCACGCCCGGCGGCTTGGCCTGGCGCTCGGCCGCGTCGCAGCTCCAAGAGGCGGCCGCGCGCTCGTCGCCCGGCGGGCGCAGCGGCGGCGGCGGCGGCCATGGGGGCGGCGGCGGCGGCGGCGGCGGCGGCGCCGTGCGCACGACGTCCGCGACTCCTCTGTCCGCCTCTTCGGCGGGCCCCGCGTCCGGCAGCCGCGCCGCCGCCGCCGCCGCGAGCGGGGCCTCGCGCGGCCGGCCGCCCGCGTCGTCGCAGTCGCCGCTGCCGCCGCCGCTGCCGCCGCTGACGGGCGCGTTTGCGTCGCTGCTGCCGGCGCTCGAGCAGGCCGCCACGCCCGGGCCCGCCCCGCCGCCTGCGCGGCCGCTGGCCCCCTCGCCGGCGCCTCCGCCGCGCCGCGCGGCGCCGCCGTTCCAGCCGGCGAGGGTGGTCACCGCTGCGGGCGCCAGCCCGACCGCGCCCGGCCTCTTTGCCTCCTCGGCAGGCGGCTTTGGCGGCGCGCCGCCGCCGACGCCCGGCCCGTCGCCGCTGAGCGCGTCGGCCTTCCCCTCCAAGAAGACCAACCCGCTGTTCGACTCGGCCCCCTCGCCGACCCCCACCCCCACTCCCGCGCCCGCGCCCCAAAAGGCCAAGGCGCCGCCCGTGCCGGACATGGCGCTCCTGGCCGCGGCGAGGCAAAAGCTGGCCGGCCTCGGCGGCGGCGGCGGCGGCGGCGGCAGCAGTGGCGGGGCGAGCGCGGCGCCGGCAGCGGCGGCAGGGGCGGCGGCCCCAGCGGCGCCGCCGCCTCAACCGCCGAAAAGGCCGGCGGGCGGCGGCGGATCCATGCCGCCCATGCCCACCGCCGCGCAGATGGCCGCGGCGCAGAAGTTTGCGGTCGCGGCCTTGGGGCCCAAGCCGGCGGCGGCGGCTCCTGCGGCGGCGACGACGGCCCCCGCGCCCACCGGCGGCGGCGGCGGCCTGTTCTCGTCGGCCTTCAAGGCGTCGAGCACCCCTGCTGCGGGCGCGTCCCCCGTGTCGTTTGGGGCCACCGCACCGGGCGGCGGCGGGTCGATCTTTGCCCCGCAGCCCCAGCCGGGGGGCGCGCCTGCCTTTGGCGCCCCCCCTGCGGCCGCGGCCGCCACTGCTGCCGCCCCGACGCCCGCTGCCCCTGCCGCTCCCGCCCCCGCCGACATTCTCGCGGGCGCGTTCAGGGGCGGCTTTGGTGGCTTTGGCGCCGGGGCGAGTGGACGGGCCGGCGGCGCCTTTGGGGCATCCCCGGCTGCTGCTGCTGCGGCGGCGGCCCCAGCGGCGGCCAAGCCGCTCTTTGGCTTTGGCGCCCTGGCAGCAGCACCGGCGGCCGCTGCCTCCCCCGCTGCCGCCCCTGCGCTCGCCGTCAGCATATTTGGCGCCGGCGCCGGCGCCGCGACCCCCACTCCAACGGGGGGCGCGTTCGGCGCCTCCCCCGCGCCCGCCTTTGGACAGCCCGCCGCCGCGTTCGGGCAGCCCGCCGCCCTCGCGTCGCCGTTTGGCGCGTCGGCCGCCGCGCCCGCGGCGCCGGTGGCGCCCGTCGCGCCCGTCGGCGGCCTCTTCGGCGCCGCCTCCAAGTTTGGCGCCGCCCCATCCGCGCCGACGGCCATGGGCTTTGGCGGCGCGGCGGCGGCGGCCACGGGCGGCGGTGGGGGCTTTGGCGGCGCGGCGGCGGCGGGAGGAGGCTTTGGCGCGTTCGGCGCGCCCGCGGCGCCCTCGGCCGCGCCGACGGGCTTTGGCGGCGCGGCAGCGACCGGCGGGGGATTCGGCGCGTTTGGGGCCGCTGGCGGACCGGCTGCTGCGTTCTCTCCCGCCGCGCTGGCGGGCTTTGGCGGCGCGGCAGCCACGGGCGGCGGCTTTGGCGGGGCCGCTGCGGCGGGCGGCGGATTCGGCGGCGCCGCTGCCACCGGCGGCGGCTTTGGTGGCGTGGCAGCCACAGGCGGCGGCTTTGGCGGCGCGGCAACCACGGGCGGCGGCTTTGGCGCGCTCAGCGGAGGAGGAGGAGGAGCGCTTGCGGGGGGTGGCGGTTTCGGCGGCGCCGCCGCTACCGGAGGCGGCTTTGGCGGCGGCGGGTTTGGCGCGGCCGCCGGCGGCGGCGGCGCCCCCGCCGCCGGCGGTTTTGGGGCGTTCGGCACGCCCGCGACGCCCGGGAGCGGCACGCCGCAGCCTCCCGCGGGCTCTGGCTCGGGCATGTGGGCATTGCGCAAGTAAAGGAAACAAAAAAAAGTTGCAAAAGAGCGGCGTTCGTATTTCGTTTCGGCGTTCTCGCGCCGTGCGCGTGCAGCGTCCGGCGGCGCAACGGCGGGCATACAACATGTCCCTGCGCCTTAACCTCCCCCCTTCCTTCCGTCTGGGAACAGCATCGAGAGAGATCTCGCACTGCTTCATAGACCATTGGGTCCCCGCGTCCTGCCTGCAGCAGAGGGGCGCGCAAACAATTTGCGTCGAAACACTTTCCATCACTTTGCGCCAGCACATCTCAATCGTCTCCCAAGCGCCACCCATTATGATCACACTCGCCGCCGGGGGGGGCAGCTGCCGCGCAATCACGGCGGCCGCGGCCGCCGCGTCCTCGTTGCGGGCGGCAGCGGCGGCGGCGGCCGGACAACGACGGCGCCGACGCGGCGGACGACCGGGCGCCGGCGATGCGGGGCTTGTCGCTCTCGAATTGCGGCAGGGGATTCCGCATGCACTTTTGGACCCCGCCGCTGGCCTCGGCGTCTCGCGGCCGCCTCGCGCGTTGTCGTCGGCCACCTCGCCGACCAGCCTTGCCGTCGACGACGCCGTCGACGACGCCGACGCCGAGGACCGAGCCCTGCGCGCCACTTTCCCAAAGGCGCCCCCGATCGTGTTTCCCCACGTCGAGGGGCAGTTTATCCTGGGCGACGGCGCCAAGCAGCGCGTCGACGCCGACACCGTCATCGCCGCCCTCTGGCCTGTGGTGTCGGAGCGGCGCCGCGCCAGGATCGCCGCCGTCGTGCGCGCGCGCACCTACTCGTTCCTGCCCGTGCTCGAGGGCACGTACGACATGGGCAACATCTCGGCGACCGCGCGGTCGTGCGACGCGATGGGCGTCGGCTGCGTGCACATCGTCGCGACGGAAGGCATGCGCTTCAAGCGCTCCCGGCGGACCAGCAAGGGCGCCGACGTGTGGCTCGACCCGTGGCGGTGGCGCGGTGACACGGGCGGCGCCATGCAGCGGCTGAAGGAGCAGGGGTTTCGGGTGCTGGTCGCGCGGCCCTCGCCGCGCGCGCTGCCGATGGCAGAGGTCAACCTGGGCGGCCCGCGCACGGGGGGCCCGCCGACGGCCGTCGTCTTTGGCAACGAGCAGGCGGGCGTGTCGGACGAGGCGGTCGCGGCGGCCGACGGGGAGATCGTCGTGCCCATGGCCGGCTTCAGCGAGAGCCTCAACGTCTCGGTGGCCGCGAGCCTCGTGCTCGCCGAGGCCTTCCGGCAGCGCGGCGGGCGCGGCGACCTGCCGCCGGACCAGGCGCGCCTGCTGACGGCCAGCTACCTGCTGCGCGCGGTGCGCGGGCGCGACATGCGCTGGCTGCTGTGGCTGAGCCCCGAGCAGGCGGCGGAGGAGGAGGCGGAGCGCGCGGAGGAGGCGGCGCGGCCGCCCGGGTGGCGGCGCAAGCTGCACGAGAAGCGCGCGGCGAGGGCGGCGAGGGCGGCCGAGGGCGACGAATGGGAAGCGCCGGGGGCGTCGTCGTCGCCGTCGTCGCCGCCGTCGCCGTCGTCGCCGTCGTTTCCGTCGTCGCTGTTGTTGCCTTTTGCGTCGTCGGGTGCTGATAATGACGGGGTCGAGGACGAGGCAGGGGATCCGCTGACGCCCGAGGAAGCGGGGCGGGTGGCGGCAGCGCTCGAGGGCCTCAGGCGAGCGGGCGGATGACAAGAGCGGGCGTTGTCCCTTGGTCGACAAAACGGCGGCCGTCGCTCGGCCGTCGGGCGTCCGGGGCGCCGGCCTCTGTCTTCTCCGGAAAAAACAACCAGCCACTGTCCTCTCACAGTTTTTGACCCCCCGGGCGCGCGCCGCGACCACCCAACTACCTGTGACACCCTTACTTTGACCAGCCAAGGCGTCGACCCGACGACACAACAACGCAACAAAGGGAGAGAGAGGGGCGGAGACGAACAACCCCGGGCCCCCGGCCGTGTGGCCTTGTCCGGAACTCTCTCGCTCTGGGGCGCGCGCGCGCCGGCCCTGCGCGCAGCCATGCCAAGGCATGGTGGCCGCAGCGTGTATGCGGGCCCCCCGCACCTGCGATCTCTGGTGTCCAGGCGAGTGAGCGAGACGGACAAGCGCAGCATTCTCTGAGGAGGAGCGACGCAGAGGAAAAGGCCGCCGCCGCCAGGCCGCCGCCGCTTCGGCCGCCGACGCCGACGGCGCGCCACTGCCCGAAAACAAATCGCTCACGCCCACACGTCCGTCCGTCCCCTAAAACACGACAAAAACAAACACCCACAGGCACCCGCCATGGCTCCACGCCCTGCGCGAGTCCCCCTGGGCCGCCGCCCTGGCCGCGCTCGCCGGGGCCCTCGCCCTGTGCGTGTGGGCCTCGGCCGCCTCGGCCGCCCGGCGCGCGCTCGGCGACGCCGCCTGGGCGCTCCACGCCGACGAGGCGCAGTCGGGCGCGGTGCTGGGGGCGGCGCGGGGGGCGGCCGCGGCCGTGATGTGCCTCGGGGTGGCGCTGGCGGTCGGGACGGTGGGGGCGGCGGCGACGGCGGTGCTGGCGGGCGCGGGCACCGAGGCGGGGCGGCGGCAGGCGGCGGCGGCGGCGGCGGCGGCGAGCAAGAGTCACGGCGGCGCTGGGCGGGGCGGCAACGGCAGCGGCGGCGGCGGCGGTGGCGGCGGCGTTAACAACACTAACAACAACAGCAGCAGCGTCGTTGGCGCCGCCAACGGGTGGGCGCAGTACCTCCACCTGCCGCACCGGCACCTGCACTTTCCGCACCTGCAGGCGCAGCGGCAGCAGCAGCAGCACGGCAGCGGCGCCAGCCCGCGCTCGCCTGCCTCGCGAGCGGCGGCCGCCGCCAAGCAGCAGCAGGCGGCGACCAACCTGCCGCCGCCGAGCCTGCGCGGCCCCCGCCCGCGCCGCGCGGCCAGCGCCCCCGCCGTCCTCGTCTGGTCGCTGCTGGGCGCCGTGCGGCTGCTGGCCGTCGCGGCGCTCGTGGCGTCGGTGGTGGCCCTGCTGATGGCGCGCACGCTAGACACGAGCATCGCGTACGGCACGGCCTCGCGCGACCGGGCCATGGACGAGGCTCTGTACACAAGCAGCGGCGGCGGCGGCGGCGGCGGCGGCGGCGGCGGGGGCGATGGCGGCGGCGGCGGCAATGGCAATGGCAGCGGCGGCGGCAATGGCGGCGGCGGCATGGGCGCCCCCCCGCCCGCCTCGGTCTTTCCGCAGCCGCCCAATCCGGCGACGGCCCTGGCCGGCGGTGGAGCGGCAGGGCGCGGCGTCACGCCGTCCAAGCTCGCGGCGGCGGCCGAGCCGGCGGCCGCGCGCGAGGCGGCGGCGGGGGCGTCGCAGCAGCACCCGGCCGAGGCAGGGCTGGCGCTGCCAACGCGCGTGCGGACGCCGGCCACCGCCGCGACCGAGGGCGTGGCCGCGGCCTCGGCGTCCTCGACCGACGCGGCGCAGCGCCTGCTCGCGCGCTTCGAGGGGCTCATGGAGGCCATGCCGCGGTTTGAGCATCAGAAGATTGGCGGCGGCGGCGGCGGCGAGGGAGGCGGCGGCGAAAGCGGCGGCGGCGGCGGCAAGGGCGGGACAGGGGGCGCGGGCAACGCCGCCGCCGCCGCCGCCGCGTCCGGCAACGACCCCGCCGCCGCCGCCGCCGCCGCCATGACCGCCTCCGTCAACCAGGCCGTCGCCGAGTGGGCCGGCGACGTCACCGCCGTCGTGCGCCCCCTGCTCACGTCGGCCGTGTGGGGCGCGGCCGGCGGGCGCGAGTCGACGGCGGCGGGCGGCGGCGCCGGCGGCCGCCCCTTTGCGCTGCTCTGCCCCGCGACCTGCCTCAACCTGGGGAGCCTGGCGCCCGTCCTGGGCGCCGCCCGCTCGTGCGTGTGCAACGTGAGCGCCCTGAGCGAGGCGCAGATGGCCGCCAAGCGCGCGGCGCGCTCAGCGGCCGCCGCCTGCGGCGCTGCGGCCGCCGCCTACACGGCGCTGGCGCTGGCCGGCGCGCTGCTGGCGGCGTGGCGGGGGTCGCGGCAGGGCGCGCGCGAGCGGCGCGTCGGCGCCGAGGAGGGGCGCGCCTTGGCGGTCGCGGCGGCCATCCACCTGGTGACGGGGGGCGGCGCGGCGGGCGCGGCGGGCGGCGGCGGCGGGGACTCGGGCGGGGGCAGCTGGGGCCTGACGCCCAAGGCGGCGGGGGATGCGGCGGCGGCGGCGGCAGGGCCCTTTGCGTCGGCGGGCGCGGTCGGCATTGGCGTCGGCATCGCCAACCGAGGAGGCAGCGGCAGCGGAAGCGGGAGCGGCGGCGGCGGCGGCGGCGGCAACAGCAGCGGCAACAACACCCCGCGGTCGCCCGGCGGCGGGCGCCGCGGTGGCCCTGGTGGCGGCCACCGCATGCTGCCGCAGTACAGCCACAAGGTTGCCGAGGCGGACGTTTAGACTGCAGTTGTTGAAAAGGAGCGTTGGCGTTTGTCGCCCGTTGTCGCTCGCCGCCGACGAATCAAGAAACGACGTCGCTCACCAACCCGCCCCATCCTCCAAACACTCACACAAGCACGTCCCCTTGCCCTCCCCTCCTCCCCCTTTTCTTCGAACGCGCGCGCGCCGCCCCACACCATTGACACATCTGACGCACCCCCACCCGCGACCTCCGGCTCTTGCCTCTTTTGGGTCTCCCCCGGTGCGAGCCCCCCCCCACCCCCTTCCCCCCCCCCCCGTTTTGTCCCTCTCCCAAACAGCGCACGTCACCAATCGCGCGCCGGCGCGCGCACGTCACATCTCTCTCAAGTTCCCCCGATATCAGAGCGAGGGCCTCTCGCTCTTCACCCCATAAAAACACTTCTTCCTCTCGCCAAGCGCAACAATCAACCCTTGGCGGGTAGCGAAACGGGCGATTCGCCTGCCGCGAGCGCGGCAACAGTGGCGGAGGGGTCTTTCATCCTCCGACCCACCGACCGAATGGCAGACGCGGAGGAGGGCCGGGTGAGAGGGCGCGGGGGCCAGCCGGTGCCCGCGGCGGCGGCGGCGGCGGCGGCGGCGGCGGCGACTGTCGGCAACGGTCACGGCGCCATCGAGCCTGCGCCGCCGCCGCCAACCGCGACAGCAGCCGCCGCCACACCCTTCGCAGCGGGCGCGCGCGGCAAGTCGTTCAAGGACTCGATCGCCGCGGCGGACGCCGCCGCGGCCGCGGCCGCCGCCGCCGCCCCCCCGACGTCGGACCTCCTCACGGCGGCCACCGGCGGCACCACCCACCGCTCGGGCGGCGCTGGCGCCCGCGCGGGCGGTGCCGCCGCCTCTCGCGCCGCCGCCGCCCACCACCACCACGGCGGCGCGGGCCCAGGGCCCGGCGACGCCGCGCGCTCCGACACCTACTCCATCCACGGCGAGCAGGCCGCCAAGCGCCGCGCCGTCGCCGAGCTCATCTTCTTCGCCGGCGTCAACGACCTGCGCCGCTGCCGCGAGATGGTCGCGACCTGGGCCATCGACCCGCGCGCGACCTACTGCCAAGACTACGACCGGCGGACGCCGCTGCACGTGGCGGCGGCCGAGGGCGCCTATTCCGTCGCGGCCTGGCTCGTGGGCGAGTGCGGCGTCGAGGTCAACCCGCGCGACCGCTTCGACCGCACCCCCCTGGAGGAGGCCGTGCGCATGGACCACAGCGAGGTGGCCCGGCTGCTGGCGTCGCGCGGCGGCGGCATCGTCGAGGCGGGTGTGATGGTGCCGCTCGAGCGCTCGAAATTGCGGGACCTGGTCGACGCGCGCTCCGGCGCCATGCAGGAGATCGGGTGGGACCCCGAGTGGGAGGTCAACCCCAAGGAGCTGCGGCTGATCGAGCGCATCGGCGGCGGCGAGTTCGGCGAGGTGTACAAGGCGCGGTGGCACGGGTCCTACGTGGCGGCAAAAGTGCTCAAGCGCTCGGACGAGATCGCGCTGGGCGACTTTCGCACGGAGATCGCCATCTTGCGAAAGATCCACCACCCCAACTGCGTCCAGTTCCTGGGCGCGTGCACCAAGCAGCGGCCCTACGTGGTCATCACGGAGCTGATGGCGTGCTCGCTCGCGGACGCGTTCGTCAAGACCTACTTTGCCCCCACGCAGCGGAGGCAGGTCGAGGTGGCGTTGGACTTTGCGAGGGGCATGGCTTACCTGCACTCGCGCCGGCAGCCGATCGTGCACCGCGACCTGAAACCGGCCAACCTGATGATCAGCGGCAACCTGCACGCGGACGCCGAGACCCTGTACCTGGACAGCGGGGTGGTGAAAGTTGCCGACTTTGGCCTGAGCAAGTCGCTGGTGCCGGTCGACCGGCACGCGGCGGGCGGCGGGCCAATGGGCGGCGGCGGCGGCAACCGCTCGGTGGGCGGCAGCGTCGCCGGCGGGGTCGCGGCCGCGGCAGCGGCCGCGGCGATCGCGGCGGCCGCGTCTGCGCCTGCTGCTGGCTCGGGCGGCGGCGCGGCGGCCGCCACCGCCACCTCGACGCTCGACATGATGGACGGGGGGGGGCTGCTGGCCTCGGGCGCCGCCGGCAAAAAGGCCAAGGCGGCGGCGGCGGCGGCAGGCGGCGCCGGCGGCGCGCCCGACGGCGGCGGCGACGGCGACGGCGACGGCGCCCTCCAGAGGGTGCCGCCCGCCGGCCAGGCCCGCTCCCTCATGCTCTCCGAGGTGTACAAGCTCACCGGCGAGACCGGCAGCTACCGCTACATGGCCCCCGAGGTCTTCCGCCACGAGCCCTACAGCCTGCGCGTGGACGTCTACTCCTTCGCGATGATTGCTTTCCAGCTGTTTGAGACGTCCATCCCGTTCCACGGGCACGACCCCGTCCACGCGGCGCGGCAGGCGGCCATGCTCGGCGCGCGTCCCAACTTCCCGCCGCGGCGCAACCTGGCGCCCATGACCGAGGCGCTGCGCGAGCTGGTGAGCGACTGCTGGCACCCGGACGCCGACTCGCGCCCCACGTTCGAGGACGTGGTCGGCAGGCTGGAGGAGCTGCTGCGGCGGCTGCCGCCGCACTCGGCCTTTGTCAAGCGGGGGGTCTCCGCGCCGCACGTGAGCGGCGGCGCCGCGGGCGGGGGAGGGGCCGCGGGCGGGGGCGGGGGCGCGTGCTGCAGCGTGCAGTAGAGTGCTCTCTCTCTCGGCTCTACTGTGCGCTCTCTCTCTCGGCTCGAGCGTGGCGGTGTCTCGTTGACTTTTGTTTTCCGCGGGGAAGAAGAAGAAGCGACGACAAAACCAAACAACCCCATGCGCCGCCCTTTTTTTTCACGGTTGCGGCTCGCGAGGCGCGACCACCCCGCTCTGGAAGCAGGATTAGCACGAGCGCGGGTGCCGCCACACGACCTTCGGCACCGCTCACACGGCGACGGCGACGCGCGCCTCCTGGTCCTCCCCGAGGCCGATGTGGGCGGCGGCTCAGGATCATGTGGCGGCTCCCTGCCTCTCGCCTTCACGAGGGCGGGGGGTGGTCGCGCCTCGCGCCTCGCGCCTCGCGCGGCCGCAGGTCGCTGGACTCTGCGTCGGGACCGGCCGGGCCGCCCTGATTTTTTCCATTTTTTTGACGACCACATCCCTTTTGACAAAACCAGCCTCCACCCCTACCCCTCCTGTTGAGAACCATACTAGAGCATCACGACGATCGGCAGTAGATCGATCCATGGACACTGAAACACTCTTTCACTTTTTTCCTAGATCGACGCCGACGCCGATGACGAGCGTCGTTTGCTTTTTCCTTGCGCGCTCGCCCGATCGCCACCGCTGCCGCCGCACACCAAGAAGCGACTGGTCGGATCGACAGCCTTGGACACGTAGCATCGCATCCCCCGCAGCAGCAGTACCAACAGCCAAGCCCTCGCGATCGAGCAGCGAGAGCCCGTCGCCTTCTCCTCTTCCTCCTCCCTCTCTGCTCCTCGCCATTTCTCCAACCGACCGAAGAAACACAGCTCGTGAAACCATGGACCGCGGCAATGGGGAGGCCGCGCGAGACCACCCTCTGCCGACGTTCCACAACCTCAACGAGCTCGAGGCCCTCGCGGCCGAGCGCATGCCCCTCGCCTCGCTCGACTACTACCGCGGCTTTGCGGGCGACGGCGCCACAGCGGCGCAGAACGCGGCTTGCTGGGGCCGGCTGCGCCTGCTGCCGCGCGTCTTCCGCGACGTCTCGCGCTGCGACGCCTCGATCGCCAGCCCGCTCGGCGCCGCGAGCGGCCGCCCGCGCCTCTCGTGCCCCGTCATCGTCGCGCCCATGGCCATGCACGGCCTCGCCGACCCGGTCCACGCCGAGCGCGCGACGGCGCGCGCGGCCGCCGCCGCCGGCGTCGGCATGGCCGTCTCGACGATGGCCAACGTGCCGCTCGAGGAGATCGGCGCGATCGTCCCCAAGCCGCCGCTCCTGCTGTTCCAGCTGTACGTCTTACGCGACCGCGGCCTCGTCGAGTCGATGGTGCGGCGAGCCGAGGCGGCCGGGTACGACGCGCTGGTCGTGACCGTCGACGCGCCGCGGCTCGGGCGGCGCGAGGCGGACGAGCGCAACCGCTTCGCGCTGCCCGCGGGGCTCGAGCTCGGCAACCTGCGCGAGCTGGCCGAGAAGAAGAGGCGGCAGCAGCAGGCGGACCGGAAGCGAGGAGGAGGCGGCGCGGGAGGAGGAGGAGGCGGAGGCGGGGGCGGTGGAGGCGACGGCGGCGGCGACGGCGCGGACGAGGCCGAGGCGGTGCTGCGGGCGGCCCCTCCTCCGACGACGACGGCGACGACGGCGGCGACGACAGCGGCGCCCGCGACGACGGCGCCGCCGCCAGCGACGGCCGAGCAGAGCGGCCTGTTTGCGCTCTTCGCCTCGGAGATCGACGACGCGCTCGACTGGTCCTTCCTCGCGTGGCTGCGCACGGTCACCTCCCTCCCCCTGTGGGTCAAGGGCGTGCTGCACCCGGCCGACGCCGTCCTGGCGGCCAAGCACGGCGCCTCGGCCGTGGTCGTGAGCAACCACGGCGGCCGGCAGCTGGACGGCGCGCCGACGGCGCTCGACGCGCTGCCCGCGGTGGTCGCGGCGCTGCGCGGCGCAGCGGGGGGCGGCGGTGGCGCCCCGGTGGCGGTGATCGTGGACGGGGGCGTGCGCCGGGGCGCCGACGTGGTCAAGGCGCTGGCGCTCGGGGCGCACGCGGTCATGGTGGGCCGGCCGCTGCTGTACGCGCTGGCGGCGGGCGGAGAGCGCGCCGTGCTGGCGGCGCTGCGCTTGCTGCGCGAGGAGGCCGAGCTCGCGCTGGCGCTGTGCGGCGTGGCGTCAGCCGAGGCGGCGCGCGCGGCGGGGCGCGGACTGGTGCTGAGCGGCGAGTACGGGGAGGTGCCCGCGGCCTTGGCGCGGGCGGACGACGACGACGTCGGAAAGGAGGGGGGCGGCGCTGTCGGTTTGTGACAAGGGCGATCCTGTCGCAGGCGGTCGGCGGTCGATGGGCGGTCGGTCGGGGCGGCGACGAAGCGGCGGGACAGCGAAGCGCAAGCCATTTTTTCGAGCGCCCCCCCCGTCCCTCTCTCCCTCTACTTGATCCCCCTCCCTTGCCCCACCTTCGATCGCTCTCACCCGCGACACAATCGCATCGCGTTAACCAGACCCACCATCAAGCGCAGAGGGGAGCCCCTTGCGCGCGTCCCAACCCTCCTCGCCTCGCCAACTGAAAAAGAAACGAGAGAGAGGAACGCCTCCCTTTTTCGATCCTCCTCCCCGCCCCTCTCCCCCCCCGCCCCCTCTCTCTGCGGACACAGAGAGCAGACGCCGGTCGCGAGTGTGATCCGCTCGCCCGGTGCGATCGCGCGTGCGCAGCGCACATAGAGGCGCCTCCTCAAGAGCGCGTGTGAGGAGAGAGGTTGCTGCTGCTTTTGAACAAGCCGTTTTCTCCCCCCCTCTTCCTCTCTTTCCGTTCCGCCGAAGCGACCATGGGCTTCCGCGTGCTCGAGCTCGTGCGGCCCTTCGCCCGGCTCCTGCCGGACGTCGAGCCCGCCAAGGGCCGCGTGCCCTTCTCGCAGAAGGCCATCTACACGGCCATCACGCTCGCCGTGTTCCTCGTGTGCTCGCAGCTGCCGCTGTTCGGCGTGCGCGTCAACTCGGGCGGCGACCCGTTCTACTGGGTGCGCGTGATCATGGCGTCCAGCCGCGGGTCGACCATGGAGCTGGGCATCTCGCCCATCGTCAGTGAGTCTCCCTTTCTTTGTTCCTGTCTGTCTGTCTGTTTGACAAGGCCCGCGTGCTTGTGTGTGTGCGCTTTGCGTCGGCTCACAGCTGTTAAAAAGGCGGAAAAGCGCGTCGTCTTTGTTTCCAGACCCGCCGCCGACGCTCGCACAACACCAACAAACCGCCTGGAAATAACACTCCCCCTCTCTCCCCCAACCAACCCACCTCAAACCCCACCCAACACAACAACACCCACACACACAGCCTCCGGCCTCGTCATGCAGCTGCTCGCGGGCTCCAAGATCATCGACGTCGACAACAGCGTCAAGTCGGACCGCGACCTGTTCAACGCCGCGCAGAAATTATTAGGCCTTGTCATCACTTTGGGGGAGGCCGTCGCCTACGTGGTCAGCGGCATGTACGGCGACGTGCGCGAGATGGGCGCCCCGACCGCCGTGCTCATCGTGGTGCAGCTGCTCCTGGCGGGCGTCATCGTCATCTGCCTGGACGACCTGCTCCAGAAGGGCTACGGCCTGGGGAGCGGCATCTCGATCTTCATCGCCACCAACATCTGCGAGCAGATCCTGTGGAAGAGCTTCTCGCCCTACACGCTGTCGAGCCCGCGCGGGCCCGAGTTCGAGGGCGCCATCATCGCCCTGTTCCACCTCTTGCTGACGCGCACGGACAAGGTGCGCGCCCTGAAAGAGGCGTTTTACCGCCCGCAGCTGCCCAACCTCATGAACCTGCTGGCGACGATCGTCGTTTTCCTGGCGGTCGTCTACTTCCAGGGCTTCCGCGTCGACCTGCCCGTGCGCAGCAAGCGCACCCGTGGGCACTCGGGCACCTATCCCATCAAGCTGTTCTACACGAGCAACATGCCCATCATCCTCTACTCGGCGCTCGTGAGCAACGTGTTTTTCGTCTCGCAGCTGCTGTACAAGCGGTACGGCGGGAACTTCCTCGTGCAGATGCTCGGCCGCTGGCAGGAGGCCGAGTGGGGCGGCGGCCAGATGTCGCCCGTCGGCGGCCTCGCCTACTACCTGAGCCCGCCCTCCTCGATCGGCGACGTGGCCGCCAACCCCGTGCACGCGCTCGTCTACGTGGTCATCATGCTGTCCGCGTGCGCGCTCTTCTCAAAGACATGGATTGAGGTGTCGGGCTCGTCCGCCGCCGACGTCGCCCGGCAGCTCAAGGACCAGCAGATGTTTATCCAGGGGCACCGCGACACGCAGGCCAGCATCCGCAAGGAGCTCAACCGCTACATCCCCACGGCCGCCGCGTTCGGGGGGGTGTGCATCGGCGCGCTGTCGATCGGGGCGGACCTGCTCGGCGCCATCGGCAGCGGCACGGGCATCCTGCTGGCGGCGACCATTGTGTACGGCCTGTTTGAGTCGCTCGAGAAGGAACGCGCGCAGATGGCGGGCGGCGCCGGGTTTTGATGAAAAGAGGGGTGGTGTCGGCGGGAGGGAGGCGCTGGCGATTTGAAGGGTTTGCGAAGCGTCCGGTCGAAAGGGGGCGAGGTGTCCGTATGTACATGCATAGCAGCACCACCGAAACACAAAAAAAAACCCACACAGCAATAGCAGCAGGGGAGCGCGAGACGAGGAGGAGAGAGAGAAGGAAGGAAGAGAGCGCGGAGAGAGACGGAGCGGCGCTCCGGCCCCGTCTGTCCGCTGTCAAGTACGGAAGCAGTTTCGTGGCCCACCCCCTCCCCTACCCTATATTTCCATAGCCGCGGGAATGCGCTTGTTCGTGTCGTCCTCTTTTTCAATTTTCCGGCCCAAGCGCGAGCAAAAAAGAACAGCATGTCAAGTGAGATGGTGGGCGGGGAGAGAGAGAGGGAGCGGGTCGGCGGCGCGGGCGCTCGTTTGGCGGAGCGACGCGGATAGAGGGTCGCAATCGCCGACACGACACAAAAAGGGGCGCTCCATGCTGCCGGCGCTGATCATATTCCATAGATGTAGTACGTAAGCAGCGCGCGCCCTCACAAACACGTACCATCAACGGCGGCGCGCGCGCGCGCGAGTGCACTTTTCAAATATCTCACAGTCCTTCCTTCTTTCGCAGCTGGAACCGCAGTCGTCATAATCATCGTCACCATCATGGCGGCCCAGGCAGCATCGGATGCCGCGGGCCTCCCATCCACGGCACTCGCGCTTCGCCCCGCATCGGCAACTGGCGCCGCCGCCGCTGCTCGGAACGCCTCCGCCGCCTCCGCCGCCGCCGACGCCCCGCCCCCTCCAGTAGCCCGCCCGCCCCTCCTCCTCCACCGCGACACCTTCCCCGCCTTTCCCTACAGCCCCTACCCGATCCAGACCGCCTTCATGCGCGAGCTCTACGCCTCCCTCGAGCGCGGGCAGGTCGCCCTGCTCGAGTCCCCCACGGGCACGGGCAAGACCCTCAGCGTCATCTGCGCCGCGCTGGCCTGGCTGGAGGACCGCCGCGCGGCGGACGGGCGCGAGGCCGGGGAGCGTCGCGCGGCGGCGCGGGAGCGCGCGGCGGCGGACGCGGCGGCCGAAGGCCTGCCGGACTGGATGGCGTCGTTCGCGGGCGGGGCCGTCGGCGCGGAGGGAAGGCGCGCGGCGGGGGAGGAGGAGGAGGAGCGGGCGGGCGGGGCGGCCGGCGCCGCGCGGCTGCGGATCGAGCGGCGGCGCGAGGAGCGGCGGCGGCGGCGGGCCGAGCGGCGGCGGCGCCTGGCGCTGGAGCTCGGGGGCGGCGCGGGCGGGGGCGGCGCCGGCCCCTCGGCCGCCTACCTAGTCGCGGGCGACTGCGACGACGAGGCGGCCGAGTTTGTGGTGGGCGGCGCAGAGGACGCGGCCGCGACGACAGGCGGCGGGACCGCAGGCAAGCGCCCGCCGCCCCTCCCGCTCGACCCCTCCTCGTCCTCCTCCTCCTCCTCGGGCGACGACGACGGAGGCGGCCCCGGTCGCGGCCGCGACGCCGGAGACGGCGACGACGACGACCTCGACGCCGACCTCCTCCTGCCCCGCAAGTCCCCGCAGGTCGTCGTCTGCTCGCGCACCCACTCGCAGCTGTCGCAGTTTGTGGGGGAGGTGGCGCGGACCCGGTTCGCCGACGCGCTGTCGCTCGTGGCGCTCGGCTCGCGGCGGCAGCTTTGCATCAACGACGGCGTGCGGCGGCTGGGCGACCCCTCGGCCGTCAACGAGCGGTGCCTGGAGCTGCAGCGCGAGCGAAGCAAGGGCGGCGGCGGGAGCAAGCGGCGGCAGGTGGGCAAGGGGGACGGGAAGAAGGCGGCCGCCGGCGACGAGGACGAGGACGAGGACGAGGACGGCGACGGCGACGACGACGACCAGCGGCGGCAGCAAGGGGCGCCGTCTTCAAAGGCGGGCGGCGCGCGCTCCCTGGCCGGCATGGCCCCCGCCGAAGGGCGAGGCGGCGGCGGCGGCAGCGCCAAGAAGACGACGGCCAGCACTCCCACCCCCGCGCCGACGAGAAAAACGCCGTCCTCGTCGTCCTCGTCGTCGTGCGGCGGCTGCCCGCACCTGCACGGCCGCAAGGCGCGGCGCGCGTCGGCGGCCCTGCGCGACGCGCTGCTCGCGACGCCGCTCGACGTCGAGGACCTCGCCCGCCTCGGGCGCCGCACGGGCGCCTGCCCCTACTACGCGGCCCGCCGCGCCGTCCCCCGCGCCGACGTGATCCTCGCCCCCTACAGCGCCGTCCTGTCCGCCGAGTCCCGCGAGGCCCTGGGCCTGTCCGACCTGTCGGCCTGCGCGGTGGTCTTTGACGAGGCGCACAACCTGCTCGACGCGGTCAACGGTGCGCACGGGGCGTCGGCGACCGAGGGGCAGCTGCGGCGGGCGGAGGGCATGCTGGGGGCGTACCTGGCGCGCTTTCGGGACCGGCTGCTGCCGGCCAACGCGCAGAGGGTGCAGCTGACGCTGCGGGTCGCGTCGGCGCTGGCGGGCGCCGTGGCGTCGGGCGACCGCGGCGGGGGCGGCGCGTCTGGCGGCCCTGCTGCCGCTCCCGCCGCTGCTGCTGCTGCGCGGGTGACGACCGTCAACGACCTGCTCTTTGGCCTGGGCCTGGACAACGTGAACATGTTTGAGCTGCTGCGCTGGTCGCGCGAGCAGAAGCTGGCGTTCAAGGTGGCGGGCTTGGCGGCGTCAGCAGAGCGCAAGCAGGCGCGCGAGGCGGCGGCGGCGGCCGCGGCTGAAGCAGAGGCGGCGGCGGCGTCGCGCAAGGCGGGCAAGGGCACAAAGGCGGCGGCGGCGGCGGCGGCGGCCGCGCATCAACAGCAGCAGCAGCTCGCCGCGCGGCAAAAGCACCAGCAGCTGTTCCAGCAGCCGCTGCCGCAGCAGCAGCAGCAGCGGCAGCAGCAGCGGTGGCGGCGGCGGCCTGGCGACGGGACGGCGGCCGACGGCAACAAGGGCGCGGCCGCCGTTGCCTCCTCGTCATCGCCCTCGCAGCCCGCCCGCCAAGGCGGCAGCGGCATCGGCGCCATGCACGCCCTCGCCTCCGTCATGTCTGCCCTGACCAGCGCCGATCGCGACGGCCGCGTAATCCTGGAGCCCCCTGAGCCCGGCAGCACCAGCAGCAACGGCGGCGGCGGCGGCGGCGGCGACGGCGCCGGCGGCCGCGCGCGCTTTGTGCTGCTGAGCGCCGCCGCGCCCTTTTCTCGCGTGCTGCGCGGCGCCCGCTCCGTCGCGCTCGTCTCCGGCACGCTCGCCCCCGTCGGGGCGCTATCCGCGCAGCTGTTCCCGTCGGCCGCGCCCGGGCAGCTGCGCCACTTCGAGTGCGGGCACGTCGTCCCCGCGCGCCAGCTGCTGGCGCTGCCGCTCGCGCGCGGGCCCGGGGGGCGCGCGCTCGACTTTAGGCACGCGGCGCGCTCCGAGGCGGCGCTGCTCGACGAGGCCGGGCGCGCGCTGCTGACCTTGTCGGCGGTGGTCCCCGGCGGCCTGGTCGTGTTCGCGCCCTCGTTCGCCTACCTGGACGCCCTGGCCGCGCGATGGTCGGCGCGGGCGCCGTCGGCGGCGGGGGCGCCTCCTGCCGGGGGCGGCGGCGGGGGCGGCTGCGGCGGCGGCAGCAGCAGGGGCGGCGGCGGCGGCGGCCCGTCGCTCGTCGAGCGGCTCGAGCGCGGCGGCAAGCGCGTCTTTTTCGAGCCGCGCGCGGCCGGCGCCGTCGAGGCCATGCTCTCTCAGTACGCCGCGGCCATCCGCGGCGGCGGCGGCGGCGGCGGTGGGGGGGCCGACGAGAACGCGGCGCCTGCTGGCAGCGGAGGCGGAGGCGGCGGCGGAAGCGGAAGCGTCGGCGGCGGCGGCGGCGGCGGCGGCGGCGGCAAAAAGGCCCCCCCCGACGGCGCCATGCTCGTGTGCGTGGTCGGGGGCAAATTGTCCGAGGGCATCAACTTTGGCGACGACCTCGGCCGCTGCGTCGTCGTCCTCGGGCTCCCCTACCCCAACCCGTCCGACCCGGAGCTCCGCGAGCGCATGGCTCACTTTGACGCGCTGGCGGCGGCGGCAAACGTTGGGGGCGCCGCCGGGGCGGGAGGGGGGGCGGCGGCGGCGGCCACGGCGAGGGGCGGCACCCTCGCGGGGGGCGACCGGCCGCGCCCTTTCACGGGCCGCGACTACTACGAGGGGCTGTGCTTCAAGGCGGTCAATCAGGCGGTCGGGCGCGTCATCCGCCATGCGGGCGACTACGCGGCCATCGTCCTGGCGGACGCGCGCTGGGCGGCGGCGGGTAGCGGCGGCGGCGGCGGCGGCGGCGGCAGCGGCGGCGGCGGCCCGGCGGACAAGCTGCCCGGCTGGGTGCAGCAGTCGTTCGCGCGCGACTGCGCCGGCGACTTTGGCGACGTCTTCCGGCGCCTGGCCGCGTTCTACCGCGACAACAAACGCGGCGAGGTAGCGGAGGCGGTGGCGTAGGGAGGAGGGAACAGGGAGGAGCGCACGTAAAAACGTTTACAAAAACCCCTCCGCACAAATGTGGTCCGCACTTTCACTTTTCACTTTTGAACAGAGAGCGTCGCACCGCAAAAAAAGCAGAATCACCACTCCCCGCCTCTCCTGCGCTCCAGCTGGTCCCTGACCTCCTCGGGCAGCGAGCCGCCCAGGTCGCGCAGCAGCTTGCGCGCCGACGTGGGAGTGACACCTCCCCTGGGGGACCGCGGCAGACGCAGCAGCTCGGCGCACCGCGCGGCGAGCGCGGCGCGCAGCCGCGCGGCGGCGCCCTCGTCCGCGGGCGGGAAGCGCGCGCACGCCCGGGAGACTTCGACGAGCGCGTCCTGGCTCAGCACGGGGGCGCGCTCCGCCAGGTGGGGCGCGGCCGCGGCCACGAACCCGGGCGCGCAGCCGTGCCGCGCGGCGGAGAACCCGCCGACCGCCGCCGCCAGCGCCGCCGCGGGCAGCGCCGCCAGCTGGGGCTCGAGCGCCGCGCGCACGCGGCGCATCAGCGCGTCCGCCTGCGGGCCGCGGGGGCGGGCCGCGCCGCCCCCCATGCGCCCGAGGGCCCACGCCAGGTGGACCAGGGGCTCGGGGTCGGGCGCCTGCAGGTTGCGCGCGAGCGGCACAAAGGCCGGCCGCGGGCGGGCCTTGTCGTCGCTGGCGTCGTTCTCCTCCTCGTCGCTTTCTTGCTCGTCGGCGCCCTCCCCCTCCTCGCCTCGTCCTCTCCTCGCCGCCGCCGCCAGTGGCTGCTGCCGCTGCCGCTGCTGCTCCTGCTGCTGCTCCTGCTGCTGCTGCTGCAGGTGCTCAAGCGCCGCGTCCGCCAGCGCCTCCAGCGCCTCGGGGCCCATGTCCCTCCCGACCGACGCGTACGCGCGCGCCAGCCGAGACAGCTGCCGCAGGTCGAGCGCCCGCAGCCGATTGCCGCCGCCGCCGCCGCCGCCGCCGCCGCCGCGAGAGAGGCGCGCCGACAGGTCCGCCCACAGCTCGTCCGGCCACCGCCGCCACGCAAACGCCCGCTCCTCGTCCTCTTCCTCCCGCTCCTCCTCCTCCAAGCCTGCCCCCGTGGCGCCCGCACCGCGCCCTTCCCGCTCCTCGGCGGGCTGCCACAACTTCGCCCCCGCGCCGCCGCCGCCAACAGGGGCCGCCGCCGCCGCCACCGCCGCCGCCGCCGCCGCCGCCGCCCGCCGCTCGTGCGCTGCCAGGCCCCACGCCAGCATCGCGAGGTCGCGCGCCGACGCGCCGTCGAGCAGCCGCCCGCCCGAGCGCAGCAGCCGCTCCGCGCACCCGCGCGCCAGCTTGGGGGGCAGGGCGCGCCCGCACGCGGCCTCGGCCGCCAGCAGGTGCGCCAGGGCGCGCGCGGGCAGGCGCGGCAGGGCGCGCTCGTGCAGGCGCTCGAGCGCGCCCATCAGGCGCTCGAGGTCGGCGCGGCGCTGACCCGTTTGTCGGCGTTCCTCTTCTTGCTGCTGCTGATGCTGCTGCTGCTGCTGCGGCGGCGGCGGCCGGCGCCGTTGTGCGTCCTCGTCGTCGTCCTGCTCCTGCCCTTGCTCCTCTTCCTCTGCTCCCGCGGTCGCCTGCTGCGCCGCCGCCGCCTCCTCGGCGATCAGGTTGCGCGCCAGGCGCGACGCGCGCACGGACGCGGCGCTCAGGTGGATGTGGTTGAGGTGCGGCAACCCGAGCAGCAGCGTGCGCTCGGCGTCGCGGCTCGAGGGCGCCGCCTGCAGCCGGCGCAGCAGGCGGCGCGGGTCGGACAGGGCCGCCCGCGCGGCCGCGTCCGCCTCCTCCTTCGTCATCGGCGCCGGTGCGGTGAGCGGGGCGGACGCCAGGGCCGCGCGCGCCGCCGCCGCCACGGCGCTCTCGGACCATCGGATGACGCCGCTGCTGCTGCTGCTGATGCTTGGTGGGCGCCTCGATCGGTCGTTTCCACTGCCGCTGCCGCGCGCCGCCGCCGCCGCCGCCGCCGCCGACGACGCCGACGACGACGGCGGCGGCAGCCATCTCTTCGTGCGCGCGGGAGAGTAGGCGGCCGAGCCTTGGTGTCGGCGATCGGAGGGAGCGTCATCACACACTGCTAGTACCGACATTGGCAGGGCTGCTGCTGCTGCTGCTGCCGGCGTGGGCGTGGCCGCCGCGGAGAGGAGGAGAGACGGATGAGCAGCAGGTGGCTGCGGGGGGGCGGCGCCGCGACGCGCGGCCAGCAGGCGCAGGAGCGCGATGCTGCGGCGCATGGTTGTTGATTGATGTCGATCGGCGGGTTATTGAATTCATTGGCGGTCAGAAGGCGCAAGGGTGAGAGAGAGCGCGACGTCTTTTTTATGTGTTCGGTGCGCCGTCGCCGAGGGCGTTCGGCATCAAGCGGCATCAAGCGGGCACTCGAACGACCTTCTTGGGCAGTATCACGGCCCGAATGCACCACCACGCATCGGCTCTCTCTAAGACCCCCCTTGATCAAACCTACCTCTTCATCACGGTCCACGCGGATCCCCGCGCATCCACGCGGCAGCAAAGAAAGAGAGCGGGCGAACACGCAGGACAGCTCCGACACCCTCCTCCTTGCCAAGCGTCTGAAAGCGAGTCGCATGGAGTGCGCGCGCGGCGGGCATCACGCGATGAGCGTCGAGCGCGGATGCTATCGCCCGCGACTGTGGCGCACGCGCGCCCCAGTCGTCGCGGCCAGGGCGATATCCCGGGGGAGGAGACGAGCGCAGAAGCCCGGTCGCGGCTTCGCCCGCTCGACGCCGCCGCCGCCGCCGCTCTCGCCCGAACAGCAGCAGACAAAGGAGAAGCAGCGCCCGCCCCTCGCCGCCTTTCTCGCGGCCGCCGCGCTCGCCCTCCGCGCCGGCCCCGCTGCCGCCGCCGAGTTCTTCGACCCCTTCGACTCGCAGCTGGTCTCCCGCTACCACCAGGCGTCGGACGCCGCCGCCAGCGCCGGCGCCGCGGCCGCCGCCGCCGACGCGCCGCCGCCGCCCCCAACGCTCGAAGGGTTTTTGCAGGTGTTTGCCGCCTCGCTCGGCGGTTACGTCCTCGTCATGCTCCTCGCGTCGGCGGCCATGGTCGCCTTCGGCCTGGTGGACGAGGCCGACGACGATGACGACGGCCAGGAGGTGGGGGAGGATGGCGGCGGGCTGGCGGGCACAGAGACGCTGCGGGCGCTCGTCCGGTCTGAGCGCAACGTCGGCGGCGGCGGCAGCGGCGCGGGGGGCGCCCCCGCGGGTCTCTTGCTCGGCCCCGGCGGCCTCGACGCGCTGCTGCTCCCCGACGCCTGGGAGGAGCAGGAGGACGGCAGCGACCCGTTCCTGACCGCGTCGGAACGCCTGGGCGGAGACCCGGCGATCGGGTGGTTCGAGGCGACGGGCGCGCTCGACAGCCCCGGCGGCGGTGGCGGCGGCAACGGCGGCCGGGCGGGCGCCGAGTCGGCGCTCGCGGCGCTCCGTCGGCGGGCCGCGCGCAGGGCGGCCGCCTACGTCGCGCGCGCCCTGGAGGCGGCGCGCTCGACCGTGCAGTCCAAGGTCCTGGCGCGACGCCTCGGGGGTGGCGGGGCATCAGCAGCGGCAGCAGCAGCAGCGGCGGCGGCAGGAGCGGCGGCGGCAGGAGCAGCGGCAGCGGCGGAGGAAGGAGGAGGTGCCGAGCCGCGGAGCGTCGTCCGCGAGCCCGCGTTGCTCGAGGCACTGATCGACCGGTCGATCGACCTGATCCCGCGCCGCGAGCTGCTCGCGGCGGGCGGGGACGGCGCGGCCATGCGCCAGGTGCTCGCGGGCGTGGCGGCGCGCCTGGCGCTCGACGAGGCGGTGCTGATGGTGCAGCGGACCGAGGTGGCCGCGGAGGTTTTGTTGAGAGGGAGGGCGGCGGCGGCGTCGGACGACGATGCCCGCGGGTGGGGCGCCGGCGAGTCGGTCGGCGGCGACGACGAGCGTCGGCGGCGGCGGCGTGACGACACCTCTTCGCCTTTTTAGCTCGCAAGCTCGCCCCTTTTGTTGATCACACACGCATACCCAACCAACCAGTGCCCTTTGTCTTGGAGAGAGAGAGAGAGAACGTTCAACAAAACCAATCGCGGCAACACAAACTTTTCAAACACTCAGAAACACCTGTCTCTCCCGCACGTAACAGATAGAGTGAGAAGCTCGCGCCTCATTGGACGCTTGACTCGATACACGAGCCCTGATGGCTGCGCGCCGCTGATTCCAAGAGCGACTCGTGACGCGAATCGTTTCATAGAAAGAGAGAGAAAGGTGTGTCGAGTTTTTCAAAAATCAGAGGGGCTTCCAATCGCCTTGGACACAGCGGCGACCAAGCCCCCGTCTCACGCCCCAACCCACCCCCGACTGCTTCGTCACACGCTCCACCCATTACACCTCTCGCGAAACAACAACAACCAGATGAGCGGACGCGGCGGCGGCCGCGGCGGCATGTCGTCGATGCGTGCGTACGACCGCAACGCCGACGGCGGCGGCGGCGGCGGCGGCGGCGGCGGCGGCGGCGGCGGCGGCGGGCGCGGCGGCGGCGGGCGCGGCGCCGGCAATCGCTACCGCACGCCCCTCAACGGCAACTTCATCGCCCAGCGCGGCGAGGGTGGCGGCGGCGGCGGCGCCGACGCCGCGCCCCAGCTCGAGGCCCAGAGGCGCAGCGACGAGGCTGACGCCGCACTCGGCTACCCGCTGCTGGAGGACGGCGGCGCCGAGGGCGACCGGCTCGGCTGGCTGCTCAACTTCGGCCCCGCGTCTGTGGAGGACCGCGACGCGCCAGGGCGCGTGCTCTCGGCCGTCGACCTCTACTTCCAGGCGCAGGACGGCTCCAAGTTCAAGGCGCGCACGCCGTTCGCGCCCTACCTGTACGTCGTCGCCAAGCCCTCGCGAGAGCGCGACGTCGAGACGTGGCTGCGCCGCCGTTTTCCCGCGCTGCGCGACGTCGAGCGCGTCGAGCGCGAGGACCTGGGCCTGCGCAACCACCTCTCCGGATTGCGGCGCACCTTACTCAAGGTCTCGTGCTGGAACTCGCGCGACCTGACCGAGGTGCGGCGCGAGCTGCAGCCGATGGCCGAGCGGCAAAAGTCGCGCGCGGGCGGCATGGCCGACGCGTACGCGGTGCTGGCGGAGCAGCGGGCGGCGGAGGCGCGGGAGGCGGCGGCGCTCGCCGGCGGGGGCCTGGGCCTGCTGGGCATGGACACGTTCGGGGCGCCCGGCGGCGGCGGCGGGCACGGCGGCGGCGGCGGGGGCGGCGCCTCGGGCAGTGGCGCCGGCGGCGCTGGGGGCGACGACATCGCCGACTGGATCCTCGACCTCCGCGAGTACGACGTCCTCTACCCCATCCGCTACGCCATCGACACCGACGTCCGCGCGGGCCACTGGTACGCCGTGCGCGCCGTGGGCGGGCGCGTCACCCTGGCCCGCCGCGCAGACCTGGTCCAGCGCGCCGAGGCCGTCGTCTGCGCCTGGGACATCGAGGCCACAAAACTGCCGCTCCAGTTTCCGGACGCCGAGAGCGACCAGGTCTTCATGATCTCGTACATGCTCGACCGGAAAGGGCACCTGATCGTCAACCGCGAGGTTGTGGGCGGCGACGTCGACGCGTTCGAGTACACGCCCAAACCCGAGTTCGAGGGGCCGTTCGAGGTGCACAACTGCGCCGACGAGCGCGCCTTGCTGCGGCGGTGGTTCGACCACATGCGCGAGGCCAAGCCGGCCATCTACGTGACGTACAACGGGGACTTTTTCGACTTTCCCTTCATGACGGTGAGTGGTTGAGGGAGACAGGCGGGGGGGCGGAGGAGGGGGCTCGCTCGAGCGCCGGCCGGAAAGGAAGAAAAAGCGAGAGCGGCGTCTTTTTGGGATCGCGCGCGCCCTCTGCCATTTTTTTTGGGATCGCGCGCGCCCTCTGCCGTTTTTTTTGGGATCGCGCGCGCCCTCTGCCGTTTTTTTGGGGATCGCGCGCGCCCTCTTGCCGTTTTTCTTGCCCGCCCCCCCAACCCCCTCGTCTTCCCCAATACAATCCGATCGCCCTCACTCACGCTTCCCCTACACCCACCCCTCTCGAACCTCAACAAACGATCAACTAACCCACTCAAACAAAACAAAACACCCCCCCCCCCCCCCCCCCCCCCCCCCCCCCCCCCCCCCCC